>OLHA01000114.1_pt1 | contig 45065 bp, 61 predicted proteins | sample 1605961 | NCBI WGS metagenome assembly OLHA01 (sample SAMN03283288) | human gut metagenome | biome: human-associated habitat; material: feces | host: Homo sapiens | place: Peru | collected 2012
ATGTTTGAAAATCCGGGGGATTGCCACACCAGCGTGCGCGCTGGTTCGCAATGACGGAGCGTTTTCCAACATCCTCTATACCTTTCAGGGGAGGCATTCGCGGAACCCCTCAGTCAGCTGCGCTGCCAGCTCCCCTTGCAGGGGAGCCAACGGGGGAACCCCTTGCAGGGGAAGCCTGGGCGGTGCTTTTTCCAACCTTTTACAAATATCTTACACCCCCGAACTTTCCCATTTTACACTTGGGGTTTATGATACCTCCCGTAAACCGAAATCCAAACAAAGAAAAACTTAGGAGGACAAAAATGAAAAAACTGATTGCAATGGCCCTGGCAGGCGTACTGGCCCTGTCCATGGCTGCCTGCGGTGCACAGAGCACCGAAACCACCGCCACCACCGCAGCTGCCACCACTGCCGCCGCTGAGACCACCGAGGCCGCTGCCGAGGCTGCCAAGCTCTCCGGCACCGTCACTCTGGCCGGCTCCACTTCCATGCAGAAGCTGTGCGAGGCCATGATCGAGAGCTTTGAAGAAAGCTATCCCGACATCACCGTTACCGCGGAATACACCGGCTCCGGCGCCGGTCTGGAATCCCTGGTTGGCGGCAAGACCGACATCGGCAATGCTTCCCGTGCCCTGAAGGACGGCGAGAAGGAAAGCGGCGCTGTGGAGAACATTGTGGCCATTGACGGCATCGCCGTGATCACCCACACCTCCAACACCGTTTCCAACCTGACTTCCCAGCAGCTGACCGACATCTACACCGGCAAGATCACCAACTGGAAGGATCTGGGCGGCGCTGACGAGGCCATCGTGGTCCTGGGACGTGAGGCCGGTTCCGGCACCCGCGGCGCCTTCGAAGAGCTGCTGGATGTGGCTGACCAGTGTGCCTATGCCCAGGAGCTGGATTCCACCGGCGGCGTCCTGGCCAAGGTTGCTTCCACCCCCGGCTCCATCGGCTATGTGTCATTGGATGTGGTTGACGGCACCGTGAAGGCCCTGAGCCTGGACGGCGTGGAGCCCACCGAGGAGAACATTGTGGCAGGTTCCTACAAGCTGTCCCGTCCCTTCGTCATGGCGACTCTGGGCACCATCGATGAGCAGAACGACCTGGTAAAGACCTGGTTTGGCTATGTGCAGTCCGATGCGGGCAAGGCAGTCATCACGGCCATGGGCCTGATCCTGCCCCAGTAATATGGCAAATCCCAAGGGCAAACCGGGCCGGAGCGCTTTCACCGCAGAGCGCCTGGCTCGGGCCCTTCTTTTGGTTTGTGCGGTGGTTGCGATTTTTGCGGTGTGCGCCATCACGTTGTACCTCTTCGCCAAGGGCCTGCCCGCCCTGCACAGGGTGGGCGTGGGAGAGCTGCTGTTCGGCACGGTCTGGAAGCCCACGGCGGCAGAGCCCAGCTTCGGCATTGCCTATATCATTCTCTCCTCCATTGTGGGCACGGCGGCCAGTGTGCTGCTGGGGGTACCCATCGGCTTGCTGACGGCGGTGTTCCTCACCGAGGTCTCCGGCAAGACCCTGGCAAAGGTGGTGCAGCCCGCCGTGGAGCTGCTGGCGGCCATCCCCTCCGTCATTTACGGCCTGCTGGGCATGATGCTCTTAAATCCCCTGCTCTATAAGCTGGAAAAGGCTGTGTTTGCGGGCTCCTCTACCCACCAGTATACCGGCGGCGCGGATCTGCTGGCTGCCGTGATCGTTCTGGCCATCATGATTTTGCCCACGGTCATCAGCGTCAGCGCCTCTGCCATCCGGGCGGTGCCCGGCTCCCTGCGGGCGGCCTCTCTGGCCCTGGGAGCCAGCAAGATGCAGACCATCCGGCGTGTCACCGTTCCGGCGGCCAAGTCCGGCATTCTGACCGGCGTGGTGCTGGGCATCGGCAGAGCCCTGGGCGAGGCCATGGCCATTAACATGGTGGCAGGCGGCGCTGTGAATCTGCCCCTGCCCTTCAATTCCGTCCGGTTCCTGACCACCCAGCTGGTCAGCGAAATGGGCTATGCCGAGGGCACCCACCGGCAGGTATTGTTCACGGTGGGCCTGGTGCTGTATCTCTTTATTATGACCGTCAATCTGGTGCTGCAGCGGCTGCGCAGGGAAGGGGGAAAAGACAATGGATGAATCCTTGACGGCCCGCCGGAAGCGGCCTGCGGACACGCTTCTCTACGGCCTGGTCTATTTCTGCGCCTTCCTGTCCGTGGCTTTGCTGGCCCTGATTCTGATTTATGTGGTGGTCCGGGGCGTGGGCAGCGTCAATTGGCAGTTTTTGACCACGGTCACCTCCAAGCTCAAGGGCACCGTGGGCATTGCGGGCAACCTTCTGAACACCCTGATGATCGTGGTGCTGACCATGCTGGTGGCCCTGCCCATCGGCGTTGGGGCGGCGGTGTACTTAAATGAGTACGCCAAGCCCGGCAAGCTGGTGAGCCTGATTGAGTTCGCCACGGAGACCCTGTCCGGCATTCCCTCCATCCTCTTCGGCCTCTTCGGCTCCATGTTCTTCGGCGAGACATTGCATCTGGGCTACTCCCTGCTGACAGGCGCGCTGACCCTGACCCTGATGGTCCTGCCGCTGATCACCCGGAACACCCAGGAGGCCCTGAAAACCGTGCCGGACAGCTACCGTCACGGCGCGGTAGGCCTGGGGGCAGGGAAGTGGTACACCATCCGCACCATTCTGCTCCCCTCGGCCATGCCCGGCATCCTCACCGGCGCCATTCTGGCTGTGGGCCGCATTGTGGGCGAGTCTGCCGCCCTGCTCTTCACCGCAGGCGCTGCCAAGACCCTGCCCAAGACCCTGGGCAAATTCTTCGCCAAGATCTTCCAGTCCGGCGGTACGCTGACCATTCAGCTGTACCTCAGCGCCACCAGTGAGGGCGACTTCTCCACAGCCTTCGGCATTGCCGTGGTGCTGCTGGCGGTGGTGCTGCTCATCAACATGGGCGCAAAGGCGTTGGCAAGGCGGCTGGACGTTCGGAATCACACGTGACCCTCCTAACCTTCCCCTACGGGGAAGGGGGACCGCCGCAGCGGTGGAATTCCCTTAACCTTCCCCTACGGGGAAGGTGGCTCGCCGCAGGCGAGACGGAAGAGGGGCGTTTTGTAAGTGAGCGGTAGGTAGGTTGTGCGCTTTTCCAGCTGCTCTCGCCCATTAGGCCCCTCCTCAGTCAGGGCTGCGCCCTGCCAGCTCCCCCGGAGGGGAAGCTTTTTGGGGGTGCCGCATCCTCAATTTGCGGAATTGAAATGATAGTATAGGAGATTTTTATGGAACCAAAAATCCGAGTGCGGGATTTGGAGCTGTTTTATGGGCAGAATCAGGCCCTCAAGGGCATTGATATGGACATTCTGCCCAATACCGTGACGGCCTTTATCGGCCCCTCCGGCTGCGGCAAATCCACGTTTTTGAAGACCCTGAACCGGATGAACGATCTGGTGGACGGGGTGAAAATCACCGGCTCCGTGGAGCTGGATGGGGAGAATATCTATGCACCCAATGTGGACACCACGGTGCTGCGCCGCCGGGTGGGCATGGTGTTTCAGCAGCCCAACCCCTTCCCCATGAGCATCTATGACAATGTGGCCTACGGCCCCAGAGTTCACGGTATTCGCAATAAGGCAAGACTGGACGAGATCGTGGAGGAGAGCCTCCGGGGGGCTGCCATTTTCGACGAGGTGAAGGACCGGCTGAAAAAGTCCGCCCTGGGCCTCTCCGGCGGCCAGCAGCAGCGGCTGTGCATTGCCAGGGCTTTGGCTGTGGAGCCGGAGGTACTGCTGATGGACGAGCCCACCTCCGCCCTTGACCCCATCTCCACCGCCAAGATCGAGGACCTGATGGAGAGTCTGAAGCAGAAGTACACCGTGGTGGTGGTCACCCACAATATGCAGCAGGCCACCCGTGTTTCCGATTACACCGCCTTCTTCCTGCTGGGCGAGCTCATTGAATTCGGGAAGACACGCCAGGTCTTCTCCTACCCGAGAGAGAAGAAGACCGAGGACTACATTACGGGGAGGTTCGGTTAATGCGAATCAAGTTCGATGCCCAGCTGCGGCTGCTGGGGGAGGAAATGACCCACATGGGCTCCATGATCGAGTCCGCCATTCAGGACGCTACCCACGCCTTCCTGAACCAGGATGTGGAAACCGCCAAGCGGATCATGGCCGAGGACGAATACATCGACCAGGAGCAGAAGAAAATCGAGAACATCTGCTTCCAGCTGCTCATTCAGCAGCAGCCCGTGGCCCGGGACCTGCGGACCATTACCGCGGCCATGAAGATGGTTACGGATATGGAACGCATCGGCGACCATGCGGCGGATATCTCCGAGCTCACCGTGGCCATGGCGGGCACCCCCTACAAGCTCCGGGGGGACAACATCAAGCGCATGGCGGCGGAGACCATCGTCATGCTGGTGGACGCGGTGGACTCCTACGTCACCAAGGATATGGCCAAGGCCCGGGCGGTCATCGACCACGACGATGTGGTAGACGACCTGTTTTTGAAGGTCAAGGCGGACCTGATCCAGGTCATCCGGGAGAACCCGGAGTACGGCGAGTACGCCGCCGATCTGCTGATGGTGAACAAATACCTAGAGCGCATCGGCGACCACGCCACCAATCTGGCCGAGTGGGTCATTTTCGCCCTGGACAACAAGGGCGAGGGAGAATAAAATTCGCCGGGAAGGCCGCAGCGGACATTCCCGGTGATTTTTTCCTTTTATCTGTACTTTCTCCCTGTTCTGTGCTATAATGCCTGCGACAACAATACATAAGGATGGTGCATACATCATGACTTATCAGGAAGTAATGGCACAGGCAAAGGGCAGCATGGGGAAGTGTAAGGCCTGCCCCGTCTGCAATGGGCAGGCTTGCCGGAATACGATCCCCGGCCCCGGGGCCAAGGGCGTGGGGGATACGGCGATCCGGAACTACGATGCCTGGCAGCGGCTGCGGGTGAATATGGATACCCTCTGCCCCTATGGCGAGGCGGATACCGCCTTCACCCTCTTCGGCAGAACCTTTTCCGCCCCCATTTTTGCAGGCCCTGTGGGGGCTGTTACCATGCACTACAGCGATAAATACAATGACGAGACCTACAATGCCGCCCTGGTCAGCGGCTGCGCCCAGGCGGGCATTGCGGCCTTCACCGGCGACGGCCTGGATGCCAACGTCATGGTCCAGGCCACCAAGGCCATCCGGGACGTGGGCGGCGTGGGCGTGCCCACCGTCAAGCCCTGGAATATGGAGCTCATCCGGGAGAAGCTGGCTCTGGTGCGGGAGAGCGGGGCCTTTGCCGTGGCTATGGACGTGGACGCGGCGGGCCTGCCCTTCCTGAAGGGCATGAACCCTCCGGCAGGCAGCAAGACTGTGGAGCAGCTGCGCCAGATCAGGGAGGCTGCGGGATTGCCCTTCATCGTCAAGGGCGTTATGACCGTCAAGGGTGCCCTCAAGTCCCTGGAGGCCGGAGCGGACGCCATCCTGGTGTCCAACCACGGCGGCCGGGTGCTGGACGGCTGCGCGGCCACGGCAGAGGTGCTGCCGGAGATCGTGGCGGCGGTGGAGGGCCGCGTCCCCGTGCTGGTGGACGGCGGCATCCGCACGGGCACGGATGTGTTCCGGGCGCTGGCCCTGGGGGCCAAGGCAGTGGTCATTGCCCGGCCCTATGTCTGCGCCGTCTACGGCGGCGGCGCCGAGGGCGCTGTGGCCCTGACGAAAAAGCTCCAGGGAGAGCTGGCCGACACCATGCAGATGTGCGGCGTCCATTCCCTGGCAGAGATCACGGCGGAGTGCGTGAGAGGATAAGGTAAGATCACCCTGAATTGTCATCAACGACGGGCACGGGAAAAGGAAATAAATTCCAGGGCGGTATGTTGACTTTTCCAATGATTTTGCATATAATAAAAACGGATAGAGGGCGTCATCCCTCTGGTGCGGCTGGCACCTAAAATCCGAAATCGATGCCGGACTTTGGGCCGGAGTGTTGGCGGGCAACAGAAAAACCCGATATAGATGCAGTAGAATGGCTGTAGGCCAGATGAAACTGAATGTCGGCGGACGACAGAAAAACCAGTCATATAAGAGAAGACGGGCGGCATTGCGGTGCCGCAGTCTTCTCTTTTTTTGAATTGGGAGAGAGAAATGAAGAGATATACGAAGGCCGAGGCAATCGAAATTGTTGTCCGCTGTGCGCAGGCATATAAAAAAGAATTGGACGGAAAAAGTTTGCTTTTTCTCTGCACAGATAAGCACAAGAGCGTTTTCCCCTTTGAATTCACGTTCTATGGAAACAACTATTTGCACTTAACAGGACTGAAAGCGCCCAAAGATAAAAATGGAAAAACAATGGAGCTGTTTGCAAGGGATTTCTATCAGAAATGTCTGTGCCATAAGCTGAGTCCGACAGATTTTGAATTTTCCGAAGACGGTACGACGCATATGAAGCTTGCGGTACTGCCGAGTGTTATTTCGAAGAATCTGCAAGCGAAGATGATCGGCAATTATGACCCGATCAAGCCCCGCCTTTACACAGAAAAAGTTGCAGGCAATACCAATGCCTGCATAGGATTTGTCCTTGACCGGGCAACGCAGGAATATGTCCCCAATACGGTTGTCCGGGAAGATATCCGAGATCTGACAAGATGTGCGCTGCGTGTGATCGCGGTTTACCGAAAAGAAACTTCTGCGCCTCGATATGAGGAACTGACCTATGCGGTAAAGAATCTCGATTTGTTAGAGCTGGAATACCCGGAAGCGCTTGCATATCTGAAATGGATCGTTACATAGCGTGCGACAGGGTTTGCATTGCAGACATACCAAAGCACCCCTTCGGTTTTGTGGGCCGAGGGGGTGCTTTGTGCAGTATGAGGAAATGGATGGAAGCAGTTTTACAGATGGGGCAGGGTGTTGGCATCGAAGAGGATGCTGCCCCGGGAAACGGTCATCTGGTTGGTGAGCATCCGGCTGCCGGTCAGGCCCTTTCCCTGGGAATCCAGGAACTCGCAGCGCTGCTCGGAAAGCTTCAGGATCGCCACATCTGCCTGTGCGCCGACGCTCAGGGTGCCCGTGCCGTCAGACAGGGACAGGGCCTTTGCGGGCGCAATTGTGGCGCAGGAGACAACCTCCGGCATGGACAAGCCCAGATTCAGGTACTTGGACAGAAGGAACGGAAGATTGCGGACCATCCGCCCCTTGGACACGGTGGCGGCGGTGAGATCCGTGCTGATGACCGTGGGCAGGAAGCCCTGGGCAATGGCTTTTTGGGCCACATCGAAGGAGAAATTGGTTCGCCCGTTGGCACAGTCCATGACCACGCCCCTTGCGGCGGCGTCCAGAACCTCGGGAAGGACCTTTCCGGTATCATCCAGGATCGTGGAGCCCTTTCCGTGGTACAGATGGCACAGAATGTCGCCGGGGCGCAGCATGGCGGCAAACTCGGCCATGGGAATGCAGGGGTCTGTGCAGTGGACACATACGGGGAGCCCGAAACGGGCGCCCAGCTCCAGGGCGCGCTTCAAGGGCGCGCTGCCGTAGCTGCCTACAATGGACCGGCTGATACGGACCTTGAGGCCGCGGATCTCCCCGGGATAGCTTTCAATCAGGCGCTGTATTCCGGCATCGTCCGTCAGGACGGGGTCGAGGTTCTCGTTCAGCCCGCTGCCCATCTGGCCCATGGGGGAGATGTTCAGGAAGGTATAGGCGCGGACCTGCTTCTGGGCCAGAATGCGGTGCAGCGCTTCGTAATTGGCGCTTCCGGCGGTTCCGGCATCCACACAGGCGGTGACGCCATAGGGGAGCAGCAGATCGGCATTGAAGCCGAACTGGCTTCCGCCCTGAAAGATATGGGTGTGCATATCCACCAGGCCGGGGACTACATAGTGGCCGGAGGCATCCAGAATTTCCGGGTTTTCCAGGGCGGGGATGCTGCCAACGGCCAGAATGGCCCCGTTCCGAATGGCGATGTCACAGACCCGGTCGATGCCGTTTGCCGGGTCGATCACATGACCGCCGCGAATCAAAATGTCCATAAAGCTTGCTCCTTCAGGGGAAAATTACAGAGGCCACAGCATGGGCAGCAGCACAACGCACAGCACGAAGGTTAGCAGCAGCAGGGACCAGTTGCACTTGCCGTAGTCCTTGAACTTGAAGCCGCCGTTGCCGTAGATGATGGTGGCAGGGGGGCAGGCCACAGGGCTGACATAGCCGCAGGTTGCAGCGATGGTGGCGGTGACGATCAGTGCAGCGGGGCTGACACCCAGGGTCTCGCCGATGGCCACAACGATGGGCACCAGCAGATTGATGGTGACAACGTTGGAGGTGAACTGGGTCATGAAGCAGGAGACCAGGAACACCACGGCGGTAATCAGATAGACATTGCCGGTGCCGCCGCAGATCTGGGCCACCACGTCAGCAATCATCTGTGCTGCGCCGGTGGTCTTCAGGGCGGTGCCCAGAGGCAGCATGCCGACGTACAGGAAGACGGTCTTCATGTCGATCAGATTGTAGACAGCCTTGCCCTTGAGGATGCGCATGGCGCAGACGGCGATGGCACCCAGCATGGCGATCATGTACAGGGGAATGCCGATCTTGCCGGTGACACACATACCCACGAAAACCAGGGCGATGACCACCACGGATGCGATCTGCTGCCACAGGGGGGCGGACTTCTTCTCCTCGGAGTTGAAGATGCTGCTGTCCTCGGTGGTCTTGCAGTCCGGCAGCTTCTTCCAGCCGTAGAACAGCAGCCACAGGAAGGTCAGGATGGTGATGGGCAGGCCGATGCGGCCGATATCAAAGGCGCCAAAGGTGCCGCCCAGCTCTACGATGGCATTCTGGGCAATGGAGTTGACGGTTGCGTCGCCCACCAGGGTCAGACGGCCGCCGCACATAACGCCCAGGAAGCCCGCCATCATCAGCTTGGAGGCGCTGTAGCCCACGGAGGCCTGCAGGCCCAGCAGCAGGGGGATCATCATGGCCATAACGCCGGTGTTGTTCAGCAGGGCGGACAGGGCAACGCCCAGCCAGAAGACCACCATGATCATCTGCTTCTCGGTCTTTGCGACCTTCAGAGCGGCCTTTGCCACCTTTTCGGTGACACCGGTCTCAAACAGAGCGCCGCCGACCAGGATCATGGAGATCAGCAGAATGACGGTGGAGTTGGAGAAGCCGGCAATGGCATCTGCGGGGGTTACGATCCCGGTGAGAACCAGAACGGCCAGGCAGAGCATTGCGGTAAGGGGAACGGGAATTTTCTCGGAAATAAACAGAACGGCTGCCGCAACCAGTACGATCAGCGTTATCACAGCGGGTGAGATCATATAGGTTCCTCCATATTCTTGAATATTGAATTGTTTTTTTAAAATCAGGTTTCGTTTACGCCCCAGCCGTCCAGTACGGCCTGCCAGGTGCGGCCTACTTCACCCTTCGGGAAGCGGTCCTTAATGCCGGAATCCCGAATCCAGGCCAGCTTTTCCCGGGTGGCCTCGGCCATGGTGCAGGGCAGGTTCTCCTCTTTCAGAAAGTCCACCACGTTTTGCATTTCGTGCTCCCGGCGGTCCGCGTGGATGATGGCGCCGGACACATAGCCGTTGATGATCTTCTCAAAGCCGGGGCCGAAGCTGTCCAGGAAGCTCTCGACGATGGTATCCTGAACGCCGTAGCGCTGGGCGGCCTGGAGAGATTCAAACAGCAGGCAGCTGAGACCCTTGGCGGTGATGGAGCGGATGAACTTGATGCTGGTGGCGGTGCCCGGCTCTCCCTCCACATAGCTCAGGCGCATGTGGTAGGGCTCCATTTTGGCAATGTAGTCTTTGGCCCCGCTGCCGCAGCAGAGGGTGGGAACCTGGTGGCGGTCCTTCAGGAGGGTGCCCATCATGGCGCCGTCCACAAATGCGCCGCCCTTTTCCTCCACCAGGGTGCTGATGCGCTTCTTCTCGGCGGGGGTGGCGGTGGACACGTCCACATAGATTGTGCCCTCGGTCAGGCCGGGGACGGCCTCCTTGGCGGCGCTGAGGGCGAAGCCCGAGGGCACGGCGGAGATGACGATGTCCGCCTCCCGGCACACGTCTGCGGAGGTCTCCTTCCGCCGGGCGTGGGCCTTGGCGCGCTTGGCTTCCAGCTTTTCGGAAAAACGGGGGTCATTCTGCATGGCGTCGAAACAGATCAGATTTTCTGCCCCTTCCTCATGCAGGCCCTCTGCAATGGCTGCGGCGGCTTCGCCGAAGCCCACAAATCCAATGATCATAGTCTTACTCCTGTAAATAGTCCCCGTTGACCAGATGGGGCCTTTCCAGCTTTTTCCCGTCCCTTACGGCGGTGATCTGCTGGGCAATGCGCTGGGCCATCTGCACGGCGTTGTCCGTGGTGTTGCCCCCCAGGTGCTGGGTCAGGACCACGTTTTTCAGTCCCACAAAGGGATTGCTGCGCACCAGGTCCTCCTCAATGGCATCAAAGCCGGCACCCAGGAGCTTCCCGGAGCCCAGGGCCTGGGCCGCTGCGGCGTAGTCCACCAGCTCCTCCCGGGCGGTGTTGATCAGCACGGCGCCGTCCTTCATCTTTGCCAGCGTTTCGGCGCAGATGAAATTCCGGGTCTGCTCGGTCAGCGGCGCGTGGAGGGACAGGATGTCCGATTTTCTCAGCAGGGTGTCCGGGTCGACGAAGGTGACGCCAAGTTCCTGTTCCCGGTCCTCCGGCAGGCGGAAGGGGTCATAGTAGATGACCTCGGCGCCGAAGGCCTTCACCAGGGCGGCGACCTTCCGGCCGATGTTGCCGATGCCGTAGATGCCCACGGTCTTGCCGCTGACGGTATAGGAGCGCTTGGCGTAGGTTTCCCGGCTCCAGGTGCCGTCCATGGCGTCGAGCGTCATGGGCACCACGTTCCGGTAGACGGCCAGCATCAGCGCCAGGGCCATTTCACTCACCGGAGTGGCGTTCATGCCGGCGGTGACGGCCACGGGGATGCCCCGCTTTCCAGCGGCAGCGATGTCCACGGTGTCGAAGCCCGCGCCCCAGCGCTGAATCAGCTTGCAGCGGTTCAGGTGGGCAATCTCGGGGGCATCCAGCCGCAGAGTGCGCAGGATCACATAGTCGGCCTGCTCCAGCAGGGCCTGGTCCATCTCTGGGGAGAAGACCAGGTGAAAGCGCATGGCGGAGAGGGAATTTTGCAGGGCGGCCTGCATGGCCTGGTTAAAGGGGCCGAAAACGGCAATGGTTTCCATTGGACGGCTCCTTTACTTTTGGGCTTCCAGCAGGTCCAGCACCCACTGGGGGGCCAGGTTGGGCAGGGGCTTTCCCTCGGCCTTGGCCTGATTGTAAGCGGCAATGGCCGCGTCACGCTTGTCTTCGTACCGGGCCTTCTCCTCGGCCTTTTCCAGGACCTCTTCGATCCGGTCCCGGGGCACCACGGTCACGCCGTCTGCGCCGCCGACCACCAGATCGCCGGGGTTCACCTGAACGCCGCCGCAGAGAATGGGGCCGTTGATGTTGCCGGCGTCCTTTTTGATGGGACCGGCCTGCATCTGGCCCTTGGAATACACGGGGAAATTCATCTCAATGCAGCCCTGGCGGTCCCGGGTATAGCCGTCGATGACCATACCGGCATAGCCCACGGCCTTGCAGGCCCCCATGATCAGGTCGCCGAAATAGGCCCGGTCCGGGTAATTCTTGCCGTCAATGACCATAACATAGCCCTCGGCGGGCAGGGAATAGGAGGCCACATGGATGGGAAAATTGTCGCCGTTGGCGGTTTCCACCGTGACGGCGGTGCCGACCATCATCATGGAGGGGTCTGGGTTGACGGGCATAATGGCTGCCTCCATTACGCCGTCCTTCAAAATACCCAGCCCCTTCATGCCGTCGGCCAGAAGGGCGGGGTTCAGCTTTTTCGCCCGCTCGATGACCTCATCGGGAAGCAGCGGGGGAAATTCATGCATTGCCATTGTAAATCTTCTCCTTTCAGAAACACGGAAATCTGCGAAGAGATGGTTTCCGCGGAGTCGAACGCCGCGCGCTGCGTTCCTTCCGGAAAAATCTCCGTTTCCTGCTTACGGCGTTCATTATATCGACATATTTTTCAAAAGAGAAACAGCGGAATTTTGTTCTTCTACAAAAAATCATACATTACCACAAAGAAATTTGTGCAAACGCACAAGCTTCGCTCTTGACACTTGTGCACAATCGCTACTATACTATACACGAAGCAAAGAGAAAAGCCCGGCTTTTTGGAGGTTTTTGCATGGACACTGTCAGTCTAATCTATTTTTCGGAAGCGGCGAAGGACCTGAATTTTACAAAAACAGCCCAGCGCCTGTTCATTTCGCAGCAGACGCTGAGCAATCATATCGCCCGGTTGGAGGAGGCCTACCAGGTAAAGCTTTTTGAACGGAAGCCCCGGCTCATGCTCACCAGCGCCGGGGAGACCCTGCTGAGCTTTGCCCGGGACTACAAGACCAGCGAGGAAAACCTGAAGGCCCAGCTGACGGATATCTCCCAGCGGGAGTCCGCCCAGCTGCGCATCGGCTGCACCCCCCACCGGACCAGCATCGTCATGCCCATTCTGGCCGAGGAGTTCGCCCGGCGCTACCCCAATGTGGAGCTGGATTTCTATGTGTACCACTCCACGGACCTGGTGGAGATGCTGGTCAACGGAGAGCTGGACATTGCCCTGGCCATTGAAAAGGTGGGCCACCCGCTGATTCAGAGCACTCCTCTGTTTCGAGATCAGATTTACATCATGGTATCCCAGAATCTTTTGAATCGCTACTATGGGGATCGCGCCACAGACCTGGTGCGGAAAACCCAGAAAAACGGGGCGGACCTGAAGGATTTCCTAGCGCTGCCCTTTGTGGACATCCGCTCGGCCAACCTGATTCGGGATGTGTTTTCCAGCTGCGATCTGAAGCCGAATTTCGGCATCACCATCAACTATCCTCAGTTCGCCCTGCCCGGCTTTTTTGAAAACGCCGCCGCCTCCATCATCACCACAACCACCTATGCCCACATCCGCAACCAGGTGCCGGAGAACATCCTGTTTTTCCGGGTGAACACCACCTCCCGGCTGTCCCTGCACGATATCGCCTTCATGCACCTGGAAAAAAAGCACCTGTCCCGGTACGAAAAGTACTTCTTCCAGCTGGCAAAGTCCCATTTTGAGGCGCTGAAATAATTGTTTGGAACGCTCCTTGACACACGTGCTAATACGTGCTAAAATAGATACAGAGAGAGGTGGCGCGGCATGAAATACAGCGAGCTGGAAAAACTGCTGAAACAGGCGGGATGCTATGCGCTGAAGGAGGGGGCTAACCATACGATATGGTTTAGCCCGAGTACCGGACAGAAATTTCCGGTGGGACGGCACAGAACAGAGGATGTTCCTATGGGTACGCTGAAATCCATCAAGCGGGCGGCTGGAATTCAGTGAGCTTCCAATCGGCCCGGAAAGGAGAATGGCTATGGCAAAATATGTATATCCGGCAGTTTTTACGGAAGAGGACTGCGGTTACTCTGTGAATTTTCCGGATCTTCCGAACTGCTTTACTTCGGGGGAAAATCTGGGAGAGGCAATTCAAATGGCAAACGATGTGCTCTGCCTGACGCTTTATGAGATGGAGCAGAATGGGGAGAAAATCCCGGCCCCTTCCGGAATTCACGACGTTCCGGTGGGAGAGCGGGAGTTTGTGAATTTTATCCCCTGCGATACAGTGGAATACCGGAAATTTTTTGACAATAGAGCTGTCAAGAAAACGCTGACGGTTCCCTCCTGGCTGAACGACATGGCGGAACGGGCCGGAATCAATTTCTCTGCAACGCTTCAAGCTGCATTGAAGCAGCAGCTGCATCTGTAAGCAAACGCCGCCGGGTTTCCGGCGGCGCATTGCGTAAAAAAAGAAGCAGACGCTTTCGCGTCTGCTCTTTTTCGGTTTGGTGACCCATCCGGAGCGCTATGCGAACCGGTTGGGGGAAGAGAAGGAGGATCTGGGGCGGAGAAGACGGAAGAGGGGACGTCCACGGCGGTGGTGGCGTCGGGGGAGAAATAGATGGAATAGTGGTCGGGGTAGACGTAGGCACGGACCAGGAAGGCGTCGATCAGGGCCTCCTGGTATAATGGATCGGTTAGGTCACCGGTGGCGTAGTAGGTCAGTGCGGCAGCGATCTCCTGCTTGGTGGGCAGCTTTTCGGCGTGTTCCCGGGCGATGGCCAGGCGGGTGGAGAGATCCAGCTTCTCGGCCTCCAGCTCCTGCAGGCGGTTTCGAGTGGAGGCGGTAAAAATGCCCTGCTCGATGGCTGCCATGATATTTTTTAGGGCGCGGTTTGTATCGGCCAGCTGCTGCTCCAGCAGGGGCAACTCGGGGTTGGCGGAGGCCTGCAGCTGGTAAGCGTAGGACGCCTCGGCGATGGCCCGGATAGTTTCCGGGTTTAAAAATTTCGTGCGGATGGCTGCGGCGATATCATACTCGATATCCCCCTGGCGGACGTTTTTCAGGGTACAACCGGGAGCCGTCTTACTGGTGCGGCCCCGGCAGGCGTAATAATGGTGCAGGCTGCCGCTGCGGGCGGTGCCGGAGGTGCCTATCATGGGGCTGCGGCAGCCGCCGCAAAATAGCTTGCCGGTGAGCAAGTAGAGCCCATCATCCCGGCGGCGGGAGATGGGGGCGTCGGCCATTGCGGATCGGCGGGGGTTGCGCTTATAGGCCATCCGCTGCTGTACGGTATCAAATTCCGCCTGGGTAACAATAGCGGGGACCCCGCCGGGGATGCGGACGTCCCGGTAGACGTAGACCCCGACATAGCGCACGTTGGACAGCATCCAATTGTAGCTGGAGCTGTCCCATAGGGCATTCTTCCGGCGGCGGATTCCCCGGGCATTTAGATCTTCGGAGATGGCCCGGAAAGACTCCCCGGCGGCGACCCGGCGGAAGATTTCTCGGACGACGGCGGCCTCTTCGGGGACGATCTCGTACTTTCCGTCCACGCCCCGGCGGTAGCCATAGGGCACGGGCCCGTTGACCATGCACTTCTGGGCGTTGTCCGACATGCCACGGCGTGTCTTTACGGACAGCTCCCGGGAGTAATACTCCGCCCAGCCCTCCAGCATGGACTCCATCAGGATGCCGGCGGGCTCGTCGGAGATGGGCTCGGTGGCCGAGATTACCTTAACCCCGGCCTGCCGGAGCTTGTGCTTATTGGTGGCCGCGTCGTAGCGGTCCCGGGAAAAGCGATCCAGAGCATAGACTATGACGTAGTTCCATCGGCCCTTCTGGGCGTCGGAGATCATGCGGCGGAAGCCGGGGCGGTTGTCGTTGGTGCCGGTCAGTGCTCGGTCGGTGTACGTATCTACCACGTCGATGCCGCCCCGGGCCGCGAAGGCCCGGCAGACGGCGAGCTGCTGGTCGATGGACGCGTCTCGTTGGGCGTGGGAGGAGTAGCGGGCATAGATCACAGCGGTGGGCATAGGCAGGATCCTTTCCGTGTCCAGATTGGACACATTTTAACAGGTCAGCAGGCCCTCGGCCCGCTGCAGGAGCAGGCGGACATACAGTGGGCAGTCCCGGTGCTCGGGACTGGAGGCGGGGAGGCACCAATTGTTTACCGTCCGCACGGGGATGCAGTGTTTCCGGGCAAATGCGGCCTGGCTCTGGCCCGTGGCATCGGTAATGTCGCGGACGCTGCGGTTTACGGCGTCATAGATCTGCTGGAGGTCGTCCAGCCGATCCTGTGGGATCGCAGCGTCCGGGGTGTCGCCCCAGATGCTGCTTAGGGCCAGCTCGGAGACGTAGGCATCCTGGTCGGTAAAATTCAGGGCGTTCTGGACACAAAAATTAAATTGGTTCGGGGTCATTTTGCATTCTCCTTTTCTTTCGCTTTTTATCCGGGACCGGGATATTTTCGGCGATCAGCGCCTCCGCATGGGCCTCTTCTGCCCACGCGTGGGCAGAATCGACATCAGCAAATCCACCCTTATAGTAGCGCTTCCCGCGGACGTTAAACTGGGCTTTGATATACCGACGTCCCTTTATCGTCTGGACGACGACCCAGCGCCGCCCGGTGGTGTCGTTTGCGTCCGGCTCCGTCCGCGTCGCAGCATAGATATTGCAGCCGTCGACGATTTTAGCATCCACCCCAAGCCTGGATGCCTGCGCAAGTTTTTCCCGCGAAACCGCTTGGCAGCCGCAGCTTTTGGGCTTTGACCGTATTGTGCAGGCAGGCAACGTCTTTTCCTGGCCGCAGAGTCGGCACTTGCAAAGATACAATGCATCGCCGTTGTTCCCTGTGCCGTTGCGGCGCAGCACGTCCATGCCTCCAAAGGCCTGCCCGGACAGATCCGCAGAGCGCTCGCGCCAGGAGCATCCGCAATCCTTCCGCGGATTTTTTCCCCGCAAGCGGGCTCCATCGATCACAAATTCCTTCCCGCACCGGTTGCAGCGGCAGAGCCAAAGCACCGCGCCTTTTGGAGACGATCCGGCAGGGGAAATCACAGTGATCTGGTTGATGGTCTGCCCGGACAATTCTAGGCGTTTATTCGCCATGATAACTCCATGCCCTCGTGACCTCCGGGGCGGGCCGGTAATTTGTTAATCTACGATCAGGTTCCACTCGTCGCCGCGTTCCCGCTCCTCGTCGGAGAGGGCCAGGAGAACCTCGCCGTCCTCGCCGCTGTTTGCGGCGTCACACTCGCTCTGCCACCAGTCGATCAGGTTGTCCAGATCGGCATCGGTAGCCAGGATGGCACCGGTTTCTTCGTCCAGGCCCTTGCCAAATTCCCGGGCAAAGCTACCGTTTTCCAGGGCTGCAAAGCAGTCGGGTTCGTAGCCTGCGTTCCAGCCGCCGTGCCACAGGCGGAGGGCGATGTTCACGGTTCTGGTCTCAGTTTTGATCTCCATATTTTTGCCTTTCTTCCCTTGTCCCTGGGAGGTGGGATTTGTTTGAGTGGTTAGCTCTCTTAACTGTCTGTGTTATACCACTCAATGAGTAATATGTCAAGGGGGGAAACAAAAAAATCGAAAAAAATTTCAAAAAAATCCGCACGGGGTACGTGCGGATTTTGAAGGATCAGCGGCGGAGCCAGAAGCCGTATTTGTCGCGGAAGGAGCCGAAGAGGATCGTGAAAAAATCAATCAGCCAGCCGAAGCCGAAGAGGCCGAAGGTGCAGAGGTAGAGGATCCCGGAGCCGATCTTGCCAACATAAAAACGGTGGATGCCGAACTCGCCCAGGAAAAAGCACAGAGCCAGAGCAACCCAGCGGCTTTTCGGGGATGTCATGGCATCGATGCCGGCGCCATGGGCGTTGTTTGTGTTGGTGTTTGTATTGTTGATGATAATGGTGGGCTGCTGCTGGGGCTGGGCAGGCTGGGGCTGCTGCGGGGCCTTCGCGGCCTGATCCTTGGCCTGCTGGGGCGTCTTGGGCAGCTCTGCGCCGCAGCTCGGGCAAAAGGCCGCACCGGGGGTGACGTCTGCGCCGCAGCCGGGGCACCTGGTGACGCCCAGAAACTGGCCGCAGGTGGGGCAATAGCTGGTTTTCTCGGCGACTTCTGCGCCGCATTTGGGACACTGCATATGATTTACCTCTCTTTTCTTTCTTAGGTGTCCAGGTTGGACACCGGGGATTGCTTTTCTTTCTCCGCCCGGGCGCGGCGGCTGGCGATGATATGGCCGGTAATCAGAATGGCGATCACCGGGAAGCAGGCCAGCAGATAGGCCCAGGGGGAGACGGTGCCGCGGAACAGTCCGTACTGGGGGTCTTGGAGGTCCAGGACGACGTAAAAAACAAAGGCCGCGGCAAAAAAGGCCAGAAAGCCCAGCAGGCCGCAGATGGCCATATTGCGCTGATGGACGCCCCTCTCGTACAGGGCGATGCGCTCCCGGAGGTTATCGTTTAACAGGTTTGCACCCTCCAGGCGGGCATTGGCTACAGCCGCATCGGCGTTCACCGGGGGCGGCTCCAGCCCGGCAAGGACGTTTAGGTCCAACCCCAGGACCGGGGCCATGGCAGCTGCCTGGACAAAAGTGGGGCTGGCGGTTGCACCGCACATGATCTTGGCAACGGTAGTCTCCGGCACGCCGGACTTTCTGGCCAGGGATTGATTGCTTTCTCCGGCGGCCTCTTTGGCCTGCCGAAGGGCGGCGCAGATGGGGGTTAGCTCGGTCATTTTGTCATAAATTTTAGCCTCCCGGAAAATCAGGCACCGGGTCCGGTCCCGATTGTGTCCGGATCGGGCACATTCGGCGCTGGACAGGTCGCCCGGAAATTTATAGGATTATTTTAGCACCTGCGGTGCAGAGCCGCAAGGTGCAAATTTTACAAATTTTTCACGGGAGGCACGGCAAAAATGACAAGCAAAAGTTTACAATCGACAAAAATCGACTGGATTCGGCGGATCGTCGTGCTGCTGCGCAGGGCCGACGCCCGGCAGCTGCGGGATATCTACTTTCTGGTCCAGGGCTACCTGGGTCCGCGCTTCCCGGGGACGGGGAGCGCGGGACCGGAGGAAGCCCGGGTGCGGGTGCAGTAAAATGTGTCCAGGGTGGACACCGTTACTCTGTGGTTTTTGGGATGTCTGCCCGAATTAACTGCTTGATGTAGCCCTGCTTGTTGGGCACGGCGGCCAGGCGGTCTAGGATATCGGCATCGGTGCCCTTGTTCAGGTTCAGGGCGATCTGGACGCGGTGGGTGCGATCATAGCGGGTTTGGGGAGTCTCTTTCCGTTCGATGGGGTTCGCCTCCTTTGGGGCAGCCGGGGCGGCTGGCCGCCCCGGTGCGGGTTATTTAGTCCTCCAGGGTTTTCTGGAGATTGTCAAGGACTTTGTCCATTTTCGCCTTGCGCTTTTCCTCGTCCGGCTCTGCGGCGATTTCCTTCAGCGCGTCGAGAACGAAACGGATGAAGGCCTTGAACTGGCTGTCTGTCTGGCCCATTGCGGGACCCCCTTTCCTTTAGGCTGACTATAGTATAACATATGTATATACATATGTCAAGGGCTTTTAAAAAATATTGTAGCAGGCGGGCTGCCGCATCGCAATGAGCAAATTGCACAAAAACAGCCGAGGGCTGACGGAAGGTCAGCCCTCGGTTTTGTTTTGGGAGTTTTGCGCGGCCTCCAGGCAGGCGACGCATTCCCGGAGCTGCTGGGCGATGAGGGCCAGCTGCTCCGGGGTCCGGGAGCGGAGGAACTGGATAAAGCCGTCAATCACCGGGTCATGGCGGGCGGCCAGCTCGCCAAAGGCGGCGGTGATCTCATCCCGGGGATCCGCGCCGTACATATTGTCGCCGCCGTTTTTGATCCAGTCCAGGGAGACGCCGAACTCCGTGGCAATGCTGCGGTAAAGGCTCTCCTTTTGCTCTGGCTTCTTTAGCCGGTTGTATTCGATGTTGGCGATTTCGTCTTGCTGGACTCCGAGTTTCTCGGCAAATGCACGGCGAGACAGTCCGTTTTGTTCGCGGAGCGCCCAAATTCGCCCGCCTAATGTTGATAAATCCGTGTTAAACACCTCCTTGACAAGAGCATAGCACTTTAAACTTAGTTTGTCAACAAAAAGAATGAAAAATATTTTGCTGGAATCAGTTGACAAACTGAAAATATCGTGCTATATTTAGTTCACCAACGAAAGCGAAACAAACGATTCGTTGATGGCCGAAAGGAGGCGAGAGAATGGACAACACGATGTATCTGGATTTAGATAAACGGCTGGCAACGATTGAACGGCTGCTCCGGGAGCTGCCCGAAATGCAGGCGGCGGTGCTGTTCCAGATGTTGGACGAGTATCAGGCCGCCCGCATGGCCGGGCAAAAGGCAAGCGACATCTGGGAGATTGCTAGTCCTGAGCAACGGTAAAGCCAATTTTTCGCTTCGGCTCATCCGGAGCCTTCGGGACAGACGTGAGAAGGAAGTTCAGCTGGCTGACGTGCTGTATCAGCGTAGCTTCCCGCCCGTCTACATAGCCGCGGAAAACCATCAGAACAGAGCGCTCGAACCCAACAGATGTTACCTGCATCAGCATAGTACTCCCGAAATTGGTTAGCAAAACGCCTACGTCATGTTCGTTGTCAAGGGATTTTTGAAAATCCAAAATGTAGCGTTTTATGATTTCGAACTGCGTGTCGGAGTAGCTGTAGGCAATCGGGGGCGTTGGCATGCTTGGCGCAACTAGATTTGCAAAGTCAAAGGGCATATTATCACCTCCTTTCGGGGTGATGGTAGCACAAAAACAGTAAAAAAGCAAGGGAGGTGAGCGGGTTGGAAAAGCGTTGGCTGATCGTTGGGCCAACCTGTGGTAGAGACAAAAATGGCACCTTCCGGTGCGTTTGCGGAAGGTGCCGGGAGTTACCTCCATACGAGCGCGAGAACGGATGCGACAGCAGCGACAACAGCGGCCAGCGCGGAGATAACGCAAAGGACAGTGTTGATCACAAAACGCTTTCTGTCCGTCCTCTCTCTGGATGCCGGGGTTTCGACGAGCTGCGTTAACTCGTCCACACCTGGGATGTAGTAACTTTTTTTAGACATTGTTTGTCTCCTTTCTTTTGTTTTCGGCGGGGCAACGCCGAAAACAAGCATAGCACAAAAGGAGTAGGCAGACAAGTAGGAAAGGAGGACAAGGAGCATGGAAAAGATTGATACCATTGCCCAGCTGATCCGGCAGGGGCTGGAGAGCAGCGCGGCGGGAACGCGGGCGGTGCTGCAGGCCATCCAGCTGGGCTACGAGCTGGCCGAGATGGAGCAGAAAGACAAGGAGCAGACACAAAAGGCGGGTTAAGGAGGCCACTATGGACAATACCCAGAATCAAAATTACTTTGCCCAGCTGCCGGACTATGTGCAGCAGGAGTTTGCCCGGAAGACGCTGGCGTTTATCCGGCGGATCCAGGACAACGACCCGGGGACCTGGCGGAAAATCCAGGCCATGGCGGCAGCCAACGCAGCCCGGGAACAGGGCTGAAGCTTCTGCGCCGTTGAGCTTATCAGCGGCAGCCCACGGGCCAGGAATCGCGCCCGGACAAAAGTTCATAGCCCCGGCCGGGTAGTGCGGGCCGGGGCGCACATCGGGGGGCAGGATATGCCGGTCTTAGGGCTGATTCTTCCGGCGCGGCGCGGGGACTTAACTCTCTTTGCCCCAGAAGGGCGGTTCGAATCCGCTCTCCCCGATTCCGTGCGGCTGTCAGGGACACCGGGGGACTGACATACCCCTGGGCCGGGTCCGACTCCCGGGGCCGCCAATATGCGCAGCGTGCGAGGGACACACCCGGGGAAGCACACCCCGGGAGGCCGGGATCGAGGCCCGGGCTGCGCTCCAGCCCCATGTGAGGGGCGTGGGGCAAACCTCCTATTTTTGCCGACACCCCGGAAAGACGGGGCCGTCGCCGAGCGGAAAGAAATCTCGGCGGGCTGCTTGCGGTCCAGCCAAAGACGGGACCGTTGAGACAACGTCCGGGCTTGCAGGACGCGACTGTGGGGAGAGCCTCACCCGCAGCGGGCGGAATCCCGCTACCACAAAATGAGGTGATGGGCTATGGGCAATAAGCCAAGGCCAAAGGCAAGCTACTTCGCGGTGATCCCCGCGGATGTGCGGTATGACGATCGGCTGCCGCCAAACGCAAAACTTTTGTACTGCGAGCTCACATCCATGTGCGCGGAGCAGGGCTACTGCGACGCCACGGCCAGCGAGCTGGCGGCACCATACGGGTTTTCGGACCGGACGATCCGCAGCCTGTTAAAAGCGCTGGAAGACGGCGGGTATATCTACACGGCGGTGCTCCGAGACCCGGACACCGGGCAAATTTCCGGCCGAAACATTTATCTTGCGTCCGCGTTTGCGGCTCAATTTTTGCGCAGCATAAAAGACGGAAACGGTGCGCTTCCCAGCGGCATCAAATTTCCACTGGCCAGTGGCATCAAATTTCCGCAGTATTTAAATAAAGGTAATAATATATATAACCCCCCTAAGCCCCCCCAGGGGGGCGAGCGTGCCGAAGAGACGCCAAAGAAACGGCGGGGGGAATACAAGCAGCAGGCGGACACGCTGCCGGAGCGGTTCGAGGGGTTCTGGAAATTTTACCGGGGCATCTGCCCCGGGACGGTGAACCCAGGAAACCGTCAGGACGCCATCCGGGCCTGGGACAAGCTGTCCCCGGACAGCGCCCTGGTGGAGACCATGGGGGCGGCGCTGCTGCGGCAGAGCAAAAGCGCCGACTGGCAGCGGGGCATGGGCGTGCCCCATGCCTCCACCTGGCTTAACAAGCACATGTGGGAGGATGACTGGGGCAGCGCCCCGAAGGCGGCCCCGGAGGAGCCGCAGCAGGAAGCGGGTGACTGGCTGTGACGGGCGACAACTGGCTGGATGCGCAATACAGCGTTCTGGGTGCCGGGCTGATCAGCCCGGAATGCATTCCCCGGATCCTGCGGGACACCCGGGAGACGGACTATGCCGGCCCATGCCGGACGGTTTACAAGGCCATGGAGGCCCTGTTTCTGGCGGGCACCCCGGTAGATCCGGTTAGCCTGGCCAGCAAGCTGGGGGGCGACTACCGGGAGTTTTTGGCCCAGCTGATGGTGATCACACCCACGGCGGCCAACCTGGACAGCTATATCCGGATCACCCGGGAGCAGGCCAAACTCAACGCCCTGCGGGAACTGGGTAAGCAGCTGGCAGAGGCGGAGAGCCCGGAGCAGGCCTCGGAACTGCTGACGGCGGCCAACGGGGCGGCCGTCAACCGGGCCTCCGTGAAGATCACCACCATGCACGATGCGCTGCGGTCCTTTTTTGAGCGCAAAACCCGGCAGGCGGTTTACCTCAGCTGGCCGGTGCGGGAGCTGGACGACCGGCTCTTCGCGGAGCCGGGGGATTTTATCATCATCGGCGGGCGGCCCAGCTCCGGCAAGAGCGCCTGGGCGCTGCAATGCGCCTGGCACTGGGCACAGAAATACCGGGTGGGCTTTTTCAGCCTGGAGACCTCGGAAGACAAGCTTTTTGATCGGCAAATGTCGGCTCTGACCGGCATTGCCATGGCGGATATTAAACGCAGCAAGATTTCGGACGACGACTGGACGCGGATCGCGGAGATGTCCGAGGTCATCAGCACCCGGCCCCTGGAGCTGGTGCCTGCTGCCGCCATGAGTGCGGCGGACATACGGGCGGTGACGATGATGCAGGGCTACCAGATCATCATCATCGACTACTTGCAGCTGATCCAGGCCAAGGGGGACAACCGGGTGCAGCAGGTGACGGATATCTCCATCGCCCTGCACACCATGGCCCAGAGCCTGGGCATCACGGTGGTAGCCCTGAGCCAGCTGTCCCGGCTGGATCCAAAGGCCGGGAAGCAGGCCCCGGATCTTAGCAGCCTGCGGGAGTCCGGCCAGATCGAGCAGGATGCGGACATCGTGATGATGCTAAATATCGCCAAGGACAGCGACGACCGGGAGCTGTGGATCCGAAAAAACAAGGAGGGCACCTGCCCCCAGATCCGGCTGACCTTTGACGGCGATCACCAGACATTTTCCAAGGCCCTGAGCCAGGAGGCTCAGGCGGAGCTGGACAAATTCAAGCACGCCCGGAAAAAGCCCCTTCCTACGCCGGTGGCTGAGAAGGAAGACTATCAACAGCTGCCCATGGATACGGAGGTGCCATTTTGACATACAACGAGCTTTACAAGGCCCTGCGGACGCTGGCGGTGGAGACCGGGAGTCTCCCCTGCTTGGGCTGCAAGCACGCGGACAACTGCGGCATTAAGGGCTGCGCCATTCTGCGGGCGGCCGCGGAGACCATCCGACAGCTGCGACAGCAAAACACGACTCTTACGGCGGCACTTAAGGCCGCCGAGGAAAAATAAAAAACCAAAAGGAGCGCGAAGACTTTGAGAGTTACGGCGATATGCAACCTGAAAGGCGGTGTGGGCAAGTCCACCACCGCCATCAACCTGGCGGCGGTGCTGGCCAAAGGCGGCAAAAAGGTGCTGCTGATCGACGCCGACAGCCAGTGCAACACCACGGCCTTTTTCGGGGGTGACCCGGCCAAGGGCAGCGTGGCCAAAGTGCTGCGGGAGGCCATCAAACACCACGATTCCGGAGCCTGGGCGGCGCTGGCGATCCAGTCCACGGCGTTCTGGGGCATCGATCTTCTGGCTGCGGACGACAGCCTGATGGATCTGGATCTGAGCAAGGCGGAAAGCGGCTCCGTGGACGCAGGGGTTCTGAGCAACCTGGCCTACACGGTGCGAGAGATGTATGATGTGATGCTGATCGACTGCCCGCCGGCCTTTAACGCGGCCTCGGCCTCGGCCCTGATCGCGGCGGACGACGTGGTGATCCCGGTAAAGCTGGATGCCTTTGCGCTGCAGGGCATGGGCAATCTGATGCGGCAGATCAGCAATATGCGCAAGCTTAACCCCAAGCTGCGGGTGGCAGGCGTGCTGCCCACCATGTGGTACAAGGACAAACTGGTGGAGGACAGCGAGGCCCAGCTAAAGGCGGCGGGGCTGCGGGTTTACCCCCACATCCGGCAGAGCAAGCCGGTGGACAAAATGACTTATGCGCAGCAGCCGCTGTGCATTTCCAGCCCCCGGAGCGGGGCTGGGCTAGACTACCGCCGGTTCGCGGCGGCGTATGTGGAGGAGGGCAAGAGCTATGGCCTTTAATTTGGGTGACGTCCTCAAAAATGTGTCCAATTCGGGCACAGGTCGGGAACAGATCACATACCTGCCCATTGACAACCTGGACAGTGACGCCGGGAATTTTTACGAGTTGACGGGCATCGACGCTCTGGCGGACAACATCAGCGTGGCAGGTTTGCAGCAGCCCATCCGGGTACGGGCCGGGCAGGAGCCGGGACGCTACACCATCGTCTCCGGTCACCGGCGGATGGCCGCCTGCCGGAAGCTGGCGGAGGAAAACCCCGATGCCTGGCGGGAGGTGCCCTGCATCATCGAGACGGACAACGCCTCCCCTGCTCTGCAGCAGCTCCGGCTGATCTACGCCAATGCCAACACCCGGCAGCTGACGTCTGCTGAGATGAGTGAGCAGGCCCAGCAGGTGGAAAAGCTCCTGTATGAGCTTAAAAATGAGGGCTACGACTTCCCCGGTCGGATGCGGGATCATGTAGCCGAGGCCGTTGGGGCAAGCAAGACCAAACTGGCCAGGCTCAAGGTGATCCGGGACAAGCTCATCCCGGACTGGGCGCAGCTTTGGAAATCCAACGACATCGGCGAGTCCCAGGCCTATGAGCTGTCCAAGCTCCCGGCGGATATCCAGCAGTATATTTTCTCCTGGACGCCTGAGCGGCGGCGGGGAACTCTGGGCCAGTATGGCGTCTCTTGCCGAGGAGAAGCCCTTGCGGCACTGGGAAACATTAGCTGCGACAAGACTGGCTCCGGTGTCTGCGACAATCTGGAAAATATGCGGATGTGGATCGTCAAGGGCGACAACTGGGACGTCAAATGCACAGGCTGCTGCGCCAGCTGCTACAAGCGGATGGACTGCAAGTATGTCTGCCCCCGGCTGGCCAAGGACATCAAAGCCCGGAAAGACAAGATCAAGCAAGACGAAGCCGCCAAGAAACAGGCCGAGAAAAACGCCGCCTCGGAAAGGGCCGCGATTTGCCGGGACCTGTGGGCGCATTTTGAGGCTGCCCGTGCGGATGCGGGCATCAGCTACCGGGAGCTGATCAAAGCCGCCGACTTGTATGATATGGGCCCATATCGGGACGCCTACCTCGGGCACCCGGAGGACACGGCCAAAATCAGCCAGCTGCCGTATGGCTTCGGCGGTATCGACAATTTTCAGCATCTGATTGCGGTTGCGGAGGTGCTGGGGTGCAGCACGGACTACCTGCTGGGGCTGGAGGCTCCGGCACCGGCGGGAGCCACAGGAATCTGGAAATCCGGAGAGCCGGAAGAGCCGGGCAATTACATTGCCGTCTATGATTATGACAATGACGGCGAGTTGAAGCCCGAAGAAATGTACTGGAACGGCGAGGGATGGATCCTTCATCGGATGCCGCTGCCGGAGGAGTGTACGGTGTATTTTTGGACGGAGGTGCCGAAGGTTGGAAATCATGAGTGATTTCATCAGCCGGGAGGCGGAAATTGAGAAGATTCGGGAGTACGCTTGCACTGGATGTGAAGATATTAACAGTTTCGTTTGCGAATCCTGCGACATCGGACAAGTTATCCGCCTGATTAAGAGCCTCCCCGCCGCCGATGTGGAGCCGGTGCGGCATGTGCGCAGAAAAGTGTTGGGGATAGACGAATACTACGGTGAGTGGCTGCAGTGTCCTCGCTGCTTGTATAGCGAGAATGCGAGCAATGCAAAGTACTGTGGCGGCTGCGGTGCAAAGATAGACCTGGCACTGCCGGAAGGAGACAGCCATGGCTGACGGATGTAAGTGGTGGCTGGATCCGCTGCCCTATAAGGTCGTTGGGGCCAACGGCCGCATCCTCTATCAGACTCCGCTCAGTCTGCGGCATCCGCCGAGGATCGAGCGGGAACTGATAGAACAGAGATGCACCATCTGGATCAACGGGAAACGGCTGACGCGGAAGGAGGTGTCGCAGCGTGGCCAGACGGTCAAGGTGTAAGGTGTGCCACGCAAGAGGCGTGGAGGTTGACGTCAACGGGCGGTGCCTTTGCTGCCGGATGGCGCTGATCGCCAGCCGGGAGGGGCTGACCTATGGGGCTCTGGCGGCGCGGCTGTTTGTAGCTGGCCGGCCTGCGGAAGTGCTGGACGGTGACGATTTGCCGCCGGTGCAGGACAAACGGCCCCAGAACAGGTACAGCATATGACGGGGCGGTGCAGGGCCTGTGGGGGCAGCGGCACCCTGGATGCCCACGGCCGCTGTCGCCTCTGCCGGGAAGCCAAGGCGGCCAGCGATGCGGGCAGCAGCTACGGGCGGTATAAAAGCATGATCTATATGCGCTATGGGGACTTGCCGGAGATCCCGGATGACTGGTATCTCCAATGCCCGGTTTGCAAAAAGATCTTTTTGCCGCGGCGCAAAAATCAGATTTACGATTGCGCCGCCTGCACACAGCGGGCGGCCAGCAAAAAATACTACACAAAACGCAAGCGCGCAGGCCATGGGGCTCCGGCGGGAAACTCGGAGGCAAACTATGGCGCAGATGCTGCGGATCAAGACGGCGGGCGGGCTGACCAAGATCAGCCTGGCCCCGAAAATCAAAAAATCTGACGGGTATCAAACCCGGAAGGAAAAGCGGCGGATGACTTCCGCCGCCCAGAAATATGTGAACGCCAAGGCCCAGCACGATCAGCTGGAGTTTTTGCTCGCCGCTAACGTCCGGGCGGGGGACTGGTTTTTAACGCTGACTTATGACGATGATCACCTGCCGGACTGCTGGGACAGGGCCTACAAAAATATGCAGGCCCTGTGTCGGAAGCTGCGGGAAAGCCGGAAGGGCGAGCAGACGATCTATTTTTACAACATCGAACGGGCGCATTACTCGGAGGACGAGCGGTGCAGCCATCGGTGGCACCACCACATGGTGCTGTCCGGGGACGTGGATGAGGCGGCCTTGCGGGAAATGTGGGGCCGGGGATGGGTAGATTCCCACCGGATCGTCCTGGATCCGGATCACACCTTCGGCAGCTTGGCGACCTATCTACTCAAGGAGGCCAACGAGTTCCCAGGCAAGCGGGGCTGGCGGAGCTCCAGAGGTCTGGCCAAGCCGGAGACGGACAGCATGGTGGTGGACGATGACTATGTGATCCCAGCGCCGGAAGTGGCCGGGGTCATGGTGTTGGAAAACCCGGGCCCGCAGCTGACGGTTTACGGGCGGTTCCAAACTCTTAAATTCCAGGCCCTTGACAGATATGAGAATCCTGTGGTATCGTCAAAGCGTTCCAGGCGGCGGAAGCGGTCTCGGAAGGGGGCTGCAGCGTAGGGTGCTCACTCAGCGCTGGCTCTTACTTATATTTTAAGCTTGAGACTTTTATATTATTTTATCGGAGGTGGCAAATTATCATATGATTGATCATCAAATCCGTGGTACAATGTTAGCAATCAAGGACGGCTACCTGGAGTGCCCCTATTGCAGGGCATCCAGATTGCAGCGGATCTGGCCGGAGACAGAGGCAAAACACCTCCAGGTCTTCTGCCGACGGTGCAAGCACGAGATGATCGTAAACATAAGCGGGGGCCAGTGCTATTTGAGCCGGGGCCAGTGATCTGCCTGATGGGTGGATGCTGGGCCCGGCTTTTTGATTGCTATGAGTTTTACTTACACAAACGCCAATCCGCAATGGCAGCGGCTTCGGCAACAATGCCTCAGCAAGGACGGCGGAACTTGCCAGAATTGCGCCAGATATGGGCGCGGAACTCCGGCAAGTGTGGTGCATCATGCGTGGCCGGTGGAGGACTTCCCGGAGTTTGGCTTCTGCCGGTGGAATCTTATCCGGCTGTGCAAGCCGTGCCATGATGCCATGCACGACAGGATCAGCCGAAAACTCACACCGTTAGGCCTCTACTGGCGGCAGCGAACCCCGCCCCCTCCCGACTCTACCTGATGTTTTCTTTCGGAGCCCCGCCCCCCGCCTCCCGCACACGCGGCGGAAATTTTTGGGGACGGAATCGGGGAGGCGGCAAGGTATTTATATCCCGCGGGCGGGACGCGGGCGCGGTGTGCGGGCGAACCGCACGGGCGGAATGCGCGGCCAGGAGCCCGGGAAGGAAACACGGGCAGGGCCGGGAAGGAAACACGGGCAGGGCCGGGAAGGAGCAGGAAATGGCAAATTTAATCGTTGGGAAATGCTGCAGGGCTATGCCTGTTGCGGAAAAATGCGGAGACGGCGTGATTTTTCTGCGCTGCCCTATTTGCGGTCGCCGCTCCAAGGGGGTCTCCGTGCATTATGACGGCCATGAGTATATCATCCAGGACTCCGCTGGTGCAAAGGCTGTCATTGATGGATGGAACAACGGGGAAGAGGTGGAGCATGAGCAAGGAAACGGACATCCGGGCGCAGCTGACGGCGCTGGGGGTGTATGACCCGGCGTTTGACGCGGAAATCCACACGCTGTGTGTGATGGAGCGGGAGCTTAGCCGGGCCATGAAGGCCTGGAAGGCATCTGCACCAGACAAAAACACCGCTCCCTCGGTGGAAAGCCCCCTGTATGATGTGATCTGCAAAATGCGCCGGGATATTTTACAGCACCGGGATTCCCTGGGGTTGACCCCGAAAGCATTGCAGCGCCTTCGGCGGAACGCGCAGCAAACGCCGAACGATGAGGCCGTGTCCGGTACGGCCTCCCCCGGATTTGCGGCGCTGATGAACCGGATCCAGGAGACGGCCCATGAATAAGCACGAAAAACAGGCTTTGGACTGGGCAGAGCAGATGGAACGGGATCCGGAAGCAGGCCTGGACGTGCAGGCGGCTGCCCGGCGATTCCTCCGGGATCTGGATTCCGGGCGCTGGGACTGGAGACCGGAAGAGGCGGAAATGATTGTTCTGACCATTGAGACGCTTTTCTGCCACCAGCAGGGAGAGGATCTCTTGGGCAGGCCCTTACGGGGAACGCCACTGATTTTGCAGCCCTGGCAGCTTTTCTCTGTGTATAACCTGTTTGGGTTTTACGTGCCAGGGACAGAACTACGGCGGTTCTTAGAGGGCTTTTTCATGCTGGCACGGAAAAACGGAAAGACGCCCTTTGCCACAAGTATGGCCTGGGCCGCGGGACTGCGGTACTGCAAATCGTTTTCAAAGGTTAAAACCGTTGCGGGATCGTTACAGCAGAACATGGAGGGCTTCCGGTTTCTCAGCTACAACCTGCACAGGCTGGGTTTGACGGCGCAGGAAGATCCTGTGCATGGGCTGCGAGTACTGGACAGCTCCCTAGGGCACAGTTTTTCCGGGCCAATCTGGGACGGAATGATTTCGTTCGATGCCCTGGCATTTAAGCCGGAGCTGTTTGACTCCTTCAACGGCAACATCGTGCACCTGGATGAGTTGGAGCTGTACAAAAACGCCACACCCTACACCAGACTGGGCGACTCTACGAAAGCCTACCGGAACAAGCTGATCCTTTGCACGACCACCGCGGGAGACAACGGTGTGGGGTTCTGCGCTCAGCGGACGGCCTACGTTAGCAAAATTGTGCGGGGCGAGATAACCGGCCCGGATGCAGACCGGGTGTTCGGGCTGATCGCCCGGGCTGACCCGGACCCGGAGACCGGGAAGCTTGACTATATGTCCCCCAGGGCGTGGAAGCAGGCCAACTTAAGCTGGGGTGTGACCATCTCCCCGGAGGATATGGAGGCTTCCGCGCTGCGGGCGCAGAACGATCCCCAGACCCGGGGGGAGTTTATCACCCGGAGTCTGAACAACTTTGTCTCCCAGGTTGGAGCGTGGTTTGATCTTCAGATGCTGATGGCATCCGATCAGCGGTACAACTGGAGTCAAAAGCAGCTGACGCGACTAGTAAGCAACTGGTACGGTGGTGCAGATCTTAGTAAGCTCCACGATCTGACGGCGGCTTGCATTGTGGGCGAGATTCCAGCGGCACGGGCTGCGTGTCCAGGTTGGACACCGCCGGAGGATGTGCTGGTAATTATCCCGCACTGCTGGTTCCCGGTGACGGCGGCCAGTGAAAAGGCGGAGAAAGACCAAATCCCGTTGTTTGGCTGGATGGATGACGGGTGGCTGGATATGCCAAACTCCCCGTCTATGGATCCTACGGAGCCGGTAAAAATGTTCCGGAAATGGCGGAATGCGGGCTTTAACATCCGCAAGGTTGGCCATGACCGGAAGTTTGCCAGGAAATATGTGACCGCCATGAAGCGGAACAAATTTACGGTCGTTGACCAGCCCCAGCTAGCCTTTGCCAAAAGCGAGGGACTGCGATACATCGAGCACAAGGCCATGATCGGCTGCCTGTATGTATGCCATGCAGAGCCCTGGTTCTACTGCGCCGGGAACGTCCGGGGCATGGAGTCAGCCCGGCATGATGACATTGTGATCTATGAAAAAATCCAAGAAAACTCCCGGATTGACGTGTTTGATGCCAGTGTGTTTGCCACCATTCGGATGCTGGTGGACACGGAAAAAGTGGCGGCAGCGGCCAGCTGGTTTGCGCAGCCGGACGACAAGGAGGACTCAGAGTGATGTCTATTTTTCACAGGAACAAAAATCCAACTAGGCAGACACCTATTGCACTGTGGATGCAGGGCTCCGACTGCGTAGAGTTCGGCTATCACGCGCTGCTGGAGGAGCAGAACGTGGTGACGTGCATCGACTGGATGGCTGGGCTCATTTCTTCCGCGCCAATCCGGCTGATGCGCAATACTCCGGATGGGGACGTCCGGGTGCACGATGATCTTTCCCGGCGGCTGGACATTGACCCCATGCCCGGAATCGGAAACCGGTTTTTGCTGATGTCTTGGATTATCCGGACGTTGCTGGGGAAGGGCGACGGCAATGCCTTCGTGCTGCCGGAGATCATCGGCGGACACATCACCGGCTTTACACCTATGCCGGATGCCTCCATTATGCCGGAGTCTGACGGGTGGTACTTGGTCTACTGGCAGGGAGAGGTTTATGAGCCCAACGAGGTGCTGCATTTTAGGCTCTGGCCGGATTCGGCGAAGCCATGGAAAGGCGTCGGCGTTAAAGTTCAGGCCCAGAATCTGGCCCAGTCGCTGATGAAATCCGCACAGCTGAAAGCAAACCTGTCCAGCCCGGATTATAAGCCGCCTATGGCGATCTTTGTAAATTCCGACTCGGATCTATCCACCGATGAAAAACGGGAGAGCTTCCGGCAACGGTATCTCGATGACGCCAAAGACGGTAAGCCCTGGATTCTGCCTGCAGACCTTGTGAAAATTGAGCAGGTCAAACCGTTGACGCTTGCTGACCTAGCCATTAAGGACAATGTGGAACTGGACAAGAAAGCGGTGTGCTCCCTCATCGGTGTGCCCGGCTATGTGCTGGGCGTGGGCACTTTTAACGAGCGGGAGTATAACAACATCATACGAACCCGAGTGATCCCCATTGTTCAGACCATTGAGCAGGAGTTTACATCCAAGCTGCTGCGGTATCGACAGCTAGACTTCCTCCGGATTGATCGACGGCATCTGTACGATTACGACATTAAAACCATCGCCGAGATCGACTGTATGCTCGCAGATCGGGGCTACCTGAACGGCGACGAGGTGCGGGTGGACCTGCACCGAGACCCGGCGGGCCTGAAGGAACGGGTTCGGCTGGAAAACTACATCCCGGCGGATATGGCGGGAAATCAGAAAAAACTGAACCAGGAGGACACATGAGCACCAATATTCGGACGCGGCCTATGATGCGGCGGGAGCAGCCGAAGGAACAGCCTGACGGCGGCCCGCTGACCATTGAGGGCTATTTTGTGGTATTCAACCAGCCCTATGACGATGGCTGGGGAACTGTGGAATATGTAGACCCCCATGCGTTTGACAACTGCGATATGTCCGACGTGAGGGCCTTGGTAGACCACGACACCTCCCGGGTGCTGGGCCGAAGCTGCGACCACGTGAACACGCTGCAGCTTGAAATTGACGATGTCGGCCTGTACGGCATTATTCAGGTGAACCCCGAGGATCAGGACGCCATGAATTGCCGGGCCAGGACCCTGCGGGGGGATGTAGACCAGGCCAGCTTTGGCTTTGAGGAATACGAGACCGACTGGACGGACAATGCCGATGGCACCCGAAAAAAGGTGATCAAGGGTATTCGGAAGCTATGGGAAATAAGCGTCTGTACATTTCCGGCCTATGAGGCTACGGCGGTAGCCGCACGAAACAAAAATCCTCCGAACCGGGCAGAACGAGAATCTGCCCGGTATCGGGATTATTTGAAAAGGAGACTTAACAATGGCAAAAAATAAGCAGCAGCTGCAAACCAGTTTGCGGGTAAAGCAGTCCGCACTGACCCGGGCCCGCCTGGATCTGCGGGCCAACCTGAAACGGCGGGACGATCTGAATGCGCTGATCGATGACGTTAAGGCAGAAATCCCCGACGATATCGAGCAGCAGATTTCCGATGTGAACAGCGCCATCACCAGCTGTCAGGAGACGGTGGACACGCTTGTTTCTGAGATCAGCGCGTTGAATGACGCCCTGGCGGCCCTGGGCGGTGAAGACAATCCGGACGATGACGGCACCGGCGATGACGGCGATGCCAAGGACGCCGGGAAGCGGGGGCGCAAGAAAGCTGCTGCCCCGGAATCCCGCTCCTTCCGCTGCCGTTCCGGCCTGTTTGCCACCCGGGCACAGCGGGACGCCTTCTACGCGGGGAACGATATGGTTGATTTCCTCCAGCGGGTGCGTATCCTGGCCGTAAGTAAGCGCGGTGTGACCGGGGCGGAGCTGAACATCCCCACGGTGGCTATGGACGTGCTGCGGGACAATTTGCAGCAGTACAGCAAGCTGATCTCCCGGGTGATGCTCAAGCCGGTATCCGGCAAGGCCCGGCAGCCCATCATCGGCAAGGTGCCCGAGGGCATCTGGATGGAGATGGCCGGAGCCCTGAACGAGCTGGAGCTGCGGTTTACCCAGGTGGAGGCCGATGGCTACAAGGTGGGCGGCTTTGTGCCCATTGACAACTATCTGCTCCAGGACAGCGATATTAACCTGGGCGAGGAGATTATGTATCAGTTGGGCCAGTCCATCGGCCTGGCTCTGGATAAAGCTCTTGTGTTTGGCAAGGGCGCAAAGGGCAAAATGCCCCTGGGCATTGTTTCCCGTTTGGCGCAGACCTCCCAGCCCGATGGTTGGAACAGCGCAACCCGGGGCGAATGGACGGACTTGCACTCCTCCCATGTGCTCAAGTTGAGCCTGTCTACGGAATCCGGCACTGCGTTTTTCCGTCCCTTGCTGCAGGCTTGTGCCAAAGCAAAGGCGACCTACAACACTGCGGGCTTGACCTGGATCATGAACGACATGACTGCCAAGGATCTGAAAATCCGGGCCATGGAATTCAACGCCAATGCAGCGCTGGTGGCTGGCCTGGAAAACCAGATGCCTGTGATCGGCGGCGAGATTGTTGCCCTGGATTTTATCCCCGATAATATGATCGTGGGCGGCTACCTGAGCGAATACCTGCTGGCCGAACGGGAGGGCAGCAGCTTCGCGGTGTCTGAGCATGTGCGCTTTCTGGAGGATCAGACCGCATTCCGGGGCACTGCCCGCTATGACGGGCAGCCTATTTCCGGAGAGGCGTTCGTTGCTATGACCTACGATAACACCAACGTCACCACAGAGCTGAGCTTTGCGGCGGACTACGCCAACACTACGCCCAACAGCCTGGTGATCACCTCCGCGATGGGCAGCTCCAGTGGCAAAACCAAGCTGACGGTTGCCGGTGCAGTAAATGCCGCCAACACGTTCAAGGCTTTCGTGGGCGCGCCTGCCGCAATCGGCATGGGCGAGATTCCCGGAAACGGTTGGACAACCATCAAATCCGGAACCACTCAGCTGGATGCGGCCACCGGCTCCGGTGTAACCGTGGTAGAGCTCGACAAGGACGGAAAGGTTATTTCCATCGGCTACCTTGCATCCGTAACGGCGGCGTAAATTTCTGCGGGGCTGCCGGAATGGTTCTGGCAGTCCCGTATTCTTAACCCGGGAGGGACATTATGGTTGACATTGAAATCCTGATGGCCTATTGCCGGGCCGATGAGGACGCAAAAGAAGCTGTTGTTGACGCCGCTGACGATGCGCTGGATTATCTGGCAGACATGAACGCAAGCCCAACACACAAGCTTTATAATAAGGCATATAAGGCGCTAACCCTGCAGTTTTTTGACAATCCGGACGGGGGAACCTTCTCCCCGGCGCTGCAACGGCTGCTGAATGCGCTGAAGGTATAAGAAAGGAGCAACTTATGGCAACACCCAAAAAGGGCACCGGGTCGGGGACTACGTTTGAGTTGTCCACCGATGACGGGAGCTCCTGGACCAAAATTTTGAGCGTGAGCAAGGTCACGCCGCCGGAATACACCCGGAACACGGTGGATCTTACGGACAACTCCAGCTACGACAGCAACAACCAGATGAAGGAGTTCGGCACAGGCTTTATCGAGGGCGGCGAGCTGAAGGTGGAGGGCTTTGTCCGGACCGACGACACGGGGCTGGCTGCTGCGGAAACCGCCTTTTTTGAGGGCGGCGAGGTAAAGGCCCGGATCGTCGGGCCCAAGTGGTACGACAAAACCCTGGTTTATCCCGGCGTACTGACGGGGATGCAGCCCATCGGGGAGCTGGATCCGGAGAACGGCGTACCCTACAGCCTGACCATGAAGGTGACGGGCAAGCCCACGGTGACCAAGAGCGAAGGAGGCTAATTATGGCACGATATCAGGAAATTTTGCTGGAAGACGGCACCCAGGTGCAGCTGCGGCTGACCACCGGAAAGCTGGAGCAGTACCTGAGCCAGGTAAACGGAAGCAACGAGAACCCGCTGCTGGCGGTGCTGGACGCTATGACCATCCTGCCCAAGCGGATCAAGCTTTTTACGGCGGCGCTGCAGTGGACGGGGAACAAGAATACCATCAAGGATGGTGCTGTGCTGCTGGATCGGCTGCTGGATGAGGGAATCACGGCCCGGGAAATCCGGAACATGGTGCTGCAGATGGCGGCCCAGGCGGGCCTGGTGGACGAGGATCAGCTGGATGAGATGATCCAGTCGGCCCAGGAGGGCGACGAGAAATTCTTTTCTCTGATCTCCGGCACCCTGGCGGGCAAGGATGTGGCAGGCGCGGAAGCTGCGGGCCAGGCCACTGAAACCGCCGAAAACCCTACCCCGGTACCGGCCGGGCACTAGAGCGGCTGGTGGCCCAGGCGGTGAGCTGCGGGTGTGACCCCATGGCCGCCTGGGACCACACCCCGGGGGAGCTGCTGGCGCTGATCGACGGCTACCGGCAGCGGCAGACGGAGCGGGCCTATTTTGGCTATAATCTGGCCCAGTGCATCGCCGCCATGTGCTTTGCCAAACGGCGGCCGGAGCCCTGGGAGGCCTTCCCGGGGGTGATCGAGTACAGGGCCATGACGGACGAGGAGATCTGGGCGGCACTGGACGCCTGGGCGGAAGGAGCTGGAGCTGGGTGCGAGCAGGAGGGCTAAACACAAAAATTCAGCTGCTGCAGCTGCAGCAGCTGGAATCAAAGACCAACCAAAAGAGCCGGGGGACATACGTCCCCTTCGGCGGGCCTATCTGGGCGGAGGTAAAATGCACCCGTACCCAGACGGCGGAGAACAGCGGGGCCATGGCATACGTCACGGCCTACGCTTTTTACATCCGCAAAAGGGCGGGCATCACCGGAGACATGCGGATCGCCTGGAAGGGGCGGACCTTTGAGCTTCTGGGCCCGCCCATCGACTGGAAAAACGAAAAAACGGGGCTGACGCTGATGGCCCGGGAGGTGACATAGGGTGTTGATTGCCAACATCTCCAACCGGGAGGCCCTGGAGGCGCTGCAAATGTCGGAAAAGCTGCTGGCGTCGGTGGCCCGGGCCGGGGCCATCCAGGCGCTGAAATATGCCCGGAAGTACGCCCCGGTGCGAACAGGGGCCCTGCGGAAGGGCATCATTGTGATGCCGGGAATCGAAAAAAGCAAATACGTGGGCAAGGCCGTGGCCGAGGTAGTCATGGACCGAAACATGAATGATGTCTTCCAGCGGCCGAACCGGCGGGGGCATCATTTTTACTATCCGGCAAGCCAGGAATACGGATTTAAAAGCCGGGTAAAGGGCGGGGGCACAAAGCACGTGCCGGGAAAGCACTTTATGCACATCGCGTCCCGGCTGGAGCAGCCGGACATGGAAAAGATGACGGTGGAGCTGGTGGAGGATGTGCTGGGGAGCCTCTGATCCCAAGCTGCCCCGCGCATAAGGCCCCTCATCAGTCTCGGCTGCGACGAGCCAGCTTCCCGAAGGGGAAGCTCCCTGCGGGCGGGGAGACCCCTCAGACCCGGCTGCGCCGGGCCAGCTCCCCTTTCATGGGAGCCAGAAAGGAACGCAAAAATGAAAAATGTGGAAGAGTTTATTGTGTCCAGGTTGGACACAATCGAGGCGCTGCGGGGGCGGGGGTATCCGACGGCGGCGCAGGTGGGGGACACGGATCCTCCTTTTGCCATTTTCCGGGTGACCCGGGAGGACTACGAGACCGATCTGGACGGGGACGCAGGGATCCGGACGGCAATGATCCGGATCGAATTTTTTGATGACGACAACGACAGGCTCTGCGCGGTACTGGAGGCGGCCGAAAAGGCGCTGAAGGTGGACAGTGCAGACCTGGACGATATCTATATTTACAGCAGCCGGGCCCGGCGGGGGGATGAGGACGATCTGGACGGGACGCTGGATCTGTTTGTTAAAAATCTGACGGCGACGGTTGTTTACTGGAGGTGAGGTAAATGCCAAGAAACCTGATCATCCGCGTGGGCATCGACGCCTCCGGGTACAGCAAGGGGCTAAAAAAGGTTAAGGAGGAGACCCAGTCCGTAAGCGATCAGCTGGCCAAGACGACGGCTGCGGCCAGTATGAGCCAGCGGGTGGCCCCAGCCCAGGCGGGGACCTCGGTAACGGACCGGGTGGGGAGCATGCTCAAAGAGGGCGGCATCCCGCTGATTACGGATGTTGACGTAAACAACATTGCAGAGGCCCGGCGGCAGGCGGCGGATCTGGCGGCGGTAATGACCAAGCTCCAGGCCAAGGGGGCGGCGGCTAAGGATGCCACTGGCCCAGACGTGGAGAAATACTGGCAGGTTAAGGGCATGTACGAGGCCATTACCGCCGACATCTACAACTACGACGAGGCCCTGCGGCAGCAATATCAGGCGCAGATGGACGCAGAAAACGCCGCGGTAAGTCAGGCCCAGGCCCAGGAGGCCGCAGCGGCCGGCCAGCGGGACGTGAGCCGGGAGACCCAGGGGCTGGCGGGGAAGATCAAAAGCGCCTGGGGGAGCCTGAAAAGCTACATTAAGGGGCTGTACTCCACGGAGGAGGCAGCCAACGATGCGGCCCGGGGCGTCAGCCGGTTTTCCGGCGCGGCAAGTACCACGGCGCGGGTGACCGGCTGGCTGGGGCGGTCCGCCCTGCAGCTGGTTAAGCTGCCCTTCCGGGTACTGGGCAGCGGAGCCAGCATGATCCGGCGGATGGGCGACTCCGCCAGAAGCTCCACCGGGGGGCTAAGCTCTATGGTGCGGAGCCTCCGAAACATCAGCCTGCTATCCGTGGGGCTGAAAATCGCCGGGGCGGCCTTCGGGCGGCTGCGGAGCATCGTCAGCGATTACATCAGCAACAATGCACAGCTGCAGGCCCAGGTAAACGGCCTGAAAAACGGGCTGGGGCAGGCGTTGGCGCCGGCCATCGGAATGGTGGTTAACCTGTTTGCTCAGCTGATGCCCTATGTGCTGGGCGTGGCCAATGCCATCGGATCGCTGATGGGCAGCCTTTTCGGCTCTGCCTGGAACAAGGCGGCGGCCGGGGCCAGCAAGACGGCGGCGGCCACGGGAAGCGCGGCGAAGGCCCAGAAGGAGCTTAATAACCAGCTGCTGGGTTTTGATACCATCACCCGGCTGGAGGACAACAGCAGCGAAGATAGCTCCGGCGGAGGCGGAGGAGGCGGCGGGGCCGGGGCAACGGCCATCGAGGCCAAGACGCCGGCCTGGATGGAACGGTTTAAAAAGAGTTTTACGGACCTGTTTGCATCCGACGAATTCGAGGCCGCCAACATCGGCGGGAAGCTGGGCATGAGCCTGCAGACTGCCCTGGATTGGCTGGGCAGTGAGGCGATGAACTTTGACTGGAACGGTGTGGGCAAGAAGCTCCGGGCCAACTGGGACAGCTTTTGGAACTCCGGGGCCGTGGAGAGCCTGGGCAGGACCGTGGGCATTGCCCTGGCGGGCATCGGCGATCTGATCATTGGATTTATGGGTCCGGCCTGGGATGAGATGGGGCAAGCCTGGAAAAATGAAGGCGTCCAGGGCATCCTGGTCTACGTCGGCGGCATGCTGACGGCAGGCGTTGGCAAGCTGACAAGCGGCCTGTTTACCAGGTTGATCTCTCCCATGTTCCAGGGCATGGCGGACTTTTTCCGAGAACACGGGCACCAGAGCCTGGCGGGCTTTTTCCAGGGATTGGCGGACAAGACAGCAAAGATCGGACAGGACATCAAAACCCACTTTGTGGATCCAATCGTCAACGGGGTAAAAAATCTGCTGGGCATCCACAGCCCATCCACGGTGTTTGCGGGAATTGCAAGCTACTGCGTGGAGGGCTTTACCCAGAAATTCGGCCAGCTGAAGAACAAAATCACCGAAAAGGTGACGGGAGTTTGGGACTCCGTGAAGAATGTGGCCGACAAGATAAAAAATGCTTTTAAATTTAATTGGCAGCTGCCCAGCCTGAAGCTGCCCCACATCCAGGTGGACTGGGTGGAGGCCGGGGGCGTACTGAGTAAGTTTTTGGGCATCAGCCATATCCCCAGCCTGAGCGTCAAGTGGTTTGCCCAGGGCGGCATCCTAAACGGGGCGCAGCTGTTTGGCCGGGCCGGGAGTACGCTGCTGGGCGGCGGCGAAGCCGGCCGGGAGGCGGTGCTGCCCCTGGACAGCAACACGGGGTGGATGGACAAAATCGCGGACCGGGTGGTGTCCCGACTGGGCACCGGAAACGACGGGCCCGTGACCATCAATCTGCTGCTGGATGGCAAGATCCTGACCAGCTACGTGATCCAGAGCCTTCGGCGGCAGGCCCGGGGGGCCGGGCAGCCGGCATGGGGGTAAACAATGGACAGAGTAACCGTTGAGGGCATCGATCTCTATGCGCTGGCGACCCCGGACAGCGTAAAGATCGGGCCGGAGATCATTGACGCCAAGACAACGGGCCGGGCCAGCAGCAATGCGGAGATGCACCGGCAAATCGTGGGGGACAAGGACCAGATCGAGGCAACGTTTCCGAGCCTGGGGCACGCGGACTGCCAAAAAATCGTGCAGCTGGCCTACCGGACCTTTGTGAGCGTTGACTACATCAGCCCCGGCCGTGGGCCGCGGCGGGGGGTGCTGTTTTACGTTAAAATCGACAAGCCTACCCTGGGGCTGCCGAAGTACCTGCCCAGGACCAGGCGAAAAGAGCCCTGGACCTGGGATGGGCTGAAAATCACGCTGACGGAGAAATAACATGCAGCAGACAAGCAAGCTATACAAGGAGCTGCTGGCCCAGGGGGCGGCAGTGGAGACGCGGCTGGTCGTCGGCGAGCGCGGCGTGCTGATCAATAAGCGTGGAGACGCCATCACGGTCGGCGGCGTCCGGATCCGCGTGGCCAGCGGAGGGCCGGAGAGTGGTTACGATGAACGGATCGTTGCCAGCTTGGAGACCACGGGCAGTGTCTTCTCCGGCCAGGGGCCGGGGGTCGGCGGCACCCAGGCCGGAGAGCTGGATGCGACACTGTACCCCACTGCAGCGGCAATCCCGCGGCAGGCACGACTGGCTCCCTATGTCCGGCTTACGGACGGGGAGCGACACAGCGAGTGGATTCCCCAGGGCGTTTTTTTTCTGGACACCCGGGAGGTGGAGGAGCCGGACGGCCTAAAAAAGCTAAAAATCCACGGCTACGACGCCATGCTCCGAGGGGAGCAGGACTACCCGGCGAGCACCATCGACTGGCCGGCCGTGGATACGGCGGTGGTAAAGGAGATCGCCGGGGCCATGGGTGTGGATGTAGATCCGCGGACGTGGGAGATCATGGACGGGGGCTACCGGATCCCGCTCCCGACGGGCTACTCCTGCAGGGAGGTGCTGGGCTACATTGGGTGCATGTACGCCGGGAACTGGATTATGAGCGACACGGGGGCGCTGCTGCTGGTGCCCCTGGGCGGGCTGCCGAAGGAAACCCGCCTGCTGGTGGATAAGGCCGGAAACTATATTACGGTGGGAGGTGTAAGGATCCGTGTTTGAGAAAACGCGCGTTGGTCACGGCGTGCTGGGGGATTTCTCCGGCTCCAAGGCGTATGCGCCGTGGAGCCGGGTCGTCCTGCAGGTGGATGATGAGCTATCCTACACTGCGGGGGATGATACGGGGCGGACGCTGACGGCGGCAAACCCCTTCGGCACCCAGCAGATGGCCGAGGACATGCTGCGGCGGCTGAAAGGCAGCAGCTATCAGCCCTACAGCGGGACGGACGCACTGCTGGATCCTGCGGCGGAGCTGGGGGACGCCGTGGAGATCCGGGGCTATTACGGCGGCATTTACGGCCGGACGCGGAAGCCGGGAAAGCTATACAGCGCGGACATTTCCGCGCCATCCGACGAGGAGATCGACCACGAGTACCCCTACAAAAGCAGCCAGGAGCGGACCGTCACCCGGCAAAACCGGGAGACAAAAGCCAATCTGCAGGTGCTTGCGGACAGGATCCTGGCCGAGGTGGAGGCCAGGGAGGCCGACGGGCGAGCCATCCGGGCGGCGCTGGAGGTGCAGGCGAGGGAAATCTCGGCAAAGGTATCCCAGGAGGGTGGCAACAGCGCCTCCTTCGGCTGGAGCCTTACCCCGGAGGCCATGGTATGGAGCGCCGGGGGCGGCGAGATCGTGCGATTTGATGCGGACGGGGCCGCCATCAAAGGCAAAATCGATGCCCTCAGCGGCAAGATCGGCGGCTTTGATATCCGCGAGGACTGCCTGAGCTACAACGGCCAGAGCTGGGGCGGGACGAACACCTGGGGGGCCTACCTGGGGACGGACGGACTCCAGCTGGGGCAAAATTTCCGGGTGGATATGGCCGGAAATCTGGAGGCTGCCTCCGGCCGGTTTACCGGAGAGGTATATGCCGGGCGCATCAGCTACGGCGGGGCCGCCGGGACCTTTGACGGCGACGGCATCACCCAGGGCAGCGTTTCCGGCGGGTACGGGGGGCAGATCGGCGGGGGAAGCGTCAGCACCTACAACACTACAGGCGGCGTAAACACGTCGCTGGGATACGCCAATTTTGCAAATGATGTTTTTAACTGGCGCCAGACTGCCCCCTATGTGTGCTGCCAGTACGTTGTGATCGACGGCAAACGGTACGCGCCCGGCACTATATTTTTTAAAAATCATAGCGGCAACAACGTCTCGGCGCGTGTGCTGCTGACGCAGGATTGATGGGAGGTTTTTGCATGGACAGGATCAAAACCGCATCCGGCAGGATCTACTACAGCGACTTATGCGCCCAGGTCCCGGGAATGGGACTGCTGTATCTGCGCGTACTGGGAGTGCCTTTGGCCACGGTTGCGGCCGTTTTTGGAGATTCCGCCGAGACGGAGCGGATCTATTACAACGATCTTTATTTTTCCGGGTACACGCGACTTGATGCGCTGATCCCGGAGGGAGACGCAGTGCGGATCGCGCTGAGGAGGGAGTAAAACAATGCAGGATATCATTGAGATTTTACGCCAGGTGCTCCGGGGCCTGGATCGGCTGGAGGTCAGCGGGATCGGCAACGCCCAGCTGCTGGGCAGCTGCGGGGACGGGCTGAGCGCGGCTATTCGGGGCCTGCGGAAGCTGCAGGCCGAGGAGGAGCTGCAGGCGGCAAAGCAGCGGGCCGCGAATGCGGAAATGCAGGCCGCGGCGAAGGAGTGCGCCGCTCCGAAGGAGGCGCGGCATGGCTGATCAAAGCATCTCCGAGCTGATCAGCGCAACACAGATCCAGGATACGGATCTGTTTTTGCTGGAGCAGGGCGGCGACGCCAAGAGCCTGGCGGGGCGGGTGCTGCTAAACTGGCTTACGGCTGCAGCCGACGGCCACGGCGGCATCCAGACTATCACCAAGCTGCGCACCAGCGGCCTGGTGGACACCTACCGGATCACCCTGGCGGACACCACTACGGTGGACTTTACAGTTACCAATGGCCGGGGAATCCGGAGCATTGCCAAGAGCGGCAGCAGCGGGCTGGTGGATACCTACCAGGTAAGCTACACCGACGGCAGCAACTCCACCTTTACGGTAACCAACGGGGCCAAGGGCGACAAGGGCGACAACGCTTATACCTGGATCAAATACGCCAGTCAGCAGCCCACGGCTGCCAGCCATTCTATGGGCGACATCCCGGACGCCTGGATGGGCATCTATACGGGGACGCTGCCGGCGGCCCCCACGGACTGGACGCAGTACAAGTGGTACCGTGTTCGGGGCGACCAGGGGGCGACGGGAGCCCCGGCCACGCTGACGGGGCGCAGCGTTACATACATGGCCTCGGACAGCGGCACGGTGGTACCCTCCGGCAGCTGGAGCAGCGATGTGCCCACGGTAACGCAGGGCAGGTATCTGTGGACACGGGTGGTGCTGACGTTTAACAGCGGCAGCCCCGTGACCTATTACTCCGTATCCCGGATGGGCCTGGACGGCAGCGGTGCCGTGAGCACTGTCAACGAGAAGAGCCCGGACAGTACCGGCAATGTTAAGCTTACGAGCGCGGATATCACCGGCAGCAGCGGGCAGAGCATTGCCGCCGAGTTGGACGCAAAGGTAGATGAGGATGCGTTAAACGATGCCATGGCGCTCCGGCTCCCCCTCCAGGGCGGCACCATGACGGGCAACATCGACATGGGCGGGAACGCGCTGAAGAATGTAAGGGCCCCAACGGCTGCGGCAGACGGTGCCACCAAGGGCTATGTGGACGGAAAACGGAAGACCTTCACGGCGACCGTCGGCACCGGCTGGACCGGTTCCGGGCCTTACACCCAGACGGTGGCGGTAAGCGGCATTCTGGCATCGGACATGCCCCATGTGGTGCCGGTGTATGACGCGGACAACACCACGGCCCAGGCCCAGCGGGAGGCCTGGGGCTGCGTGAGCCGGGGCGTGGCTGCGGCGGGCGGCATCCAGTTTACGTGCTTCGAGGACAAGCCGGAGACGGCGATCCCCATTCAGATCGAGGTGATGCGGTAATGGGACAGTGCTTTTTGTATGGGAACGGCAGTGCGGGTGCCGGACTGACCATTGTTTCCGGACTGACGGAACCGGTGAAGCCGAAGGAAAATATGCTCTGGGTAAAATCCGACAAGGCCGGGAAGAAGTACGTCTTTGCGGAGGCTGCGCCGGAAGCGCCTGCCGAAGGCCTGATCTGGTTTCGGGCGACGGAGTATTTGGGCATTATCGCCCGGACGGATGTGTACACCGGTGGTGCCTGGGTGGCGGCGGATACTTATATGTATCTGGGCGGCAAGTGGGTACAGATTGCATTTGCGTGGAACGGGGAACTGTTTGACAACGGGAATCAGTATACGCCAGTGACCGGCGGATGGGTCGGAAATAACCAAACGGAAATTGGAACTACGCTGACACTCAAAGTTGCGAATTCCAGGCCAATTGTATCGACGCAAAAGGCTATTAATCTTACAGGATTCACAAAATTGCATTGCATTGCTGATAGGGCTTTCGGAAAGTTTGGCGTCACAGGCATTAAAGCCGTGGCTGATAATGAACCTAACTGGGTTGCGTCTGCGGGTATAGGAACAAGTGACACAGTGCTTGATATATCCGCAATCGAGTCGGGTTATATCCAGTGTTTTGCGGTAGCCAGCTGGGGTGTAACAATAAATGTTACAAAGATGTGGCTTACGTGAGGTGACGAGTATGACGATTTATATTAACACAGATTTCAAGTGCCACACCGTGGCCGGGGACGGGATGACAGCCGTGGAGACAACCGCCTTTGACGGTAAATGCGCCGCCTACATTGAGGGCTACCGCTTTGTCCCAGCCGGGAAGACCTGGACGGCAGCGGACGGCACGGTGTATTCCGGCGAAATGATTACTCCCTGGAAGCCCTGGGCGGAGCTGGACGCTGCCCAACGTGCCTATGAGCGGGAGCGCGCCGCCGCGCTGGAGGCCCAGAATGACGAGCTGGTGGAGGCCATGGCAGCCATGGTGGAGGACGTGTATAACCAAGACCTGGCTGCAATCGAGGAGGGATAACGCTATGCTTGGCGTTACCGTAAATATTTTTGACTGGAGGAAATTTGTTATGTACAAAAGCATGAAAATTCTGATCGGAAAGAAGTTCTATAGGACCGCAGAGCAGGCTCAGAACAAGCTGGATGTGTTTTTCGCCTGCAATCGCCTGACGGACGATGAGTACACAGAGC
>OLHA01000117.1_pt1 | contig 44549 bp, 49 predicted proteins | sample 1605961 | NCBI WGS metagenome assembly OLHA01 (sample SAMN03283288) | human gut metagenome | biome: human-associated habitat; material: feces | host: Homo sapiens | place: Peru | collected 2012
TAGTAAAAAAATTAATAGATAAAAAAGAAACAATCGCATCAATGGAAAGTTGTACTGGAGGATATTTTGCTAGTACAATTACATGTGTCGATGGTTCAAGTGAAGTTTTAAAGTTTTCGGCAGTAACTTATTCAAATGAATATAAAATTAAAATGGGAGTCAGTAGTGAAGTAATTGATAAATATTCTGTATATAGTAAAGAAGTAGCACGAGAAATGGCCTATAATATTTCTTTATATGCTAATAGCAATTATGGAATAGGTATTACTGGAAAAATAAATAGAATAGATAAAAATAATCTAAGTGGTGAAGATGATAAAGTTTTTTATTGTATTTATGATAAAGATAATAGTATTTATTATGATTTTTCTTTTATTTGTGTCAAAGATACAAGAAATCAAAATAAAAAATATTTAACTGATGATATAATTAATAGATTTATATTTATTTTAAACCACGAAAACATTTAGAAATAATGTGTATATTTTTTTAATGAAAGAAAAATTTTTAAATAAGGTTAATTAAGATAATATTATATTAACATTTAAAATATATATTTTATTTACTATTTCATAAGTTAATTTTAAATTTAATGTGATTGATTTTGTGACATTTATTCCTTTTTTAGAATTAGAAAATCCATAATATCAAATGTTATGAACTTATGTATTTATAGAATTTTATATATTTGACAAATTAAAGATTGAAAAGTATAAAAAGATATATAAATTATTCTAATGAAGTTATAGAAGAGAAATTGAAATGGTAGAAGAAGAAATCTTTAAAGATAAAACACAGGGAGAAAGAAAAAAGATAATTGAAATTTTTAATGATATAAATAATAAATAAATTTTTGGAGGTAAATATGGAATTATATAATGTTAAAACTATGCCATTATCTAATGACTCTAATCGTCGAATGGCACAGGAAAGGTTCGCAAGGGGCGAACGATTTGCTACTTTATATGGTCGTGATCAAAGTAAAATAAAAAAAGAACTTGGTACATATCAATGCAAACCAAATTATTGTTATAGAGCGATATCTCAAGAAACTTATGAATTATATAAAAATTCAGGGTTTATAAGTGATAATAGAACAAATGCAAAAGAATACATGGAATCTGTTGATGAAAATGGAAAAGTTTTTACTAATAATTCGGGAATTGATTGGTTTTTAGGGGGAGCAGCTCCTGGAAGTGAATATGGAATGATTGTAATAGAATGTCCTGCTGACATGAATTATTTTCAACCAGCATTTGATAATGGTTGTGATTTAACCATTGATCCAAATGTTAGACATATGAAATCATCTCCTAAAGCAAACCCAATTCCATTTTCAATGATAACTAATGTCTTTGATTATAAGAAAATTAAAGAACAAGCAAAAGCTGAATTTGATACTATAAGGCAACAAGAAATGGAAAAAATGACTAAATTACGCCAGCAACAATTAATTCCAACAAATCAACTCCAAGAAACACAACAACGTGTTGATAATATAACAGGGGGTAAATCACGATGAGTGAAGAAATGAAAAAAGCTTATACGCAGTTAGATATTAATGATAAAAGAAATCAATTAAGTGATGAATTATTAATAATTTTCGAATTAATTAAAAGATATGAAAATGCTAAAGGAATCAATCCGATAATTCAAATAAAGAATTATGATGTTGCAAAAGATAAAAATTTAAATGAAGATGAAATGTTAACATTTTTTTATGAAGATGTTTATAATATTCAACAAGAACTAATAACTTTATTAAGTATAGTTGAAAGATAGATTTTTATTATCTGAAAAAAGTGCAATCAACATATTTTAAATAAGAAGAAAATAATTCTTGTTCTAATGTTAATTTACATGAAATAAGAGAAATGTTAGAAAACATTTTATGAAAAAAGTTTTTTAGTATATCAAAAACAAATGCAATAAATTCATTTAATGAAATCAAACTATTAACAATGAGTGATTTTCAGTAATGATTAATTATAATGTTTTAATAGATAGTTTGTGTGTAGAAGGTATTGTTGTGTCATCAAATGAAATAATTAAATCCATAACAACTGAAGTTTTAATTAAAAAATATGGAATTAATTTAGATAGTAAATATATGAATGAAATATCAAATAATTATTTAATTAATAATTTTCCTAACAAAGAAAATTTATGCAAAGATTTGAGTATGATGATTTCATCAGAAGTAAAAATGGATATAGTATTTAATTTAGTTGAACAATATAATAGTATAATAGTGAAACTTTTGTTGCTCCTACAATGACTGACAACTTAATTGCTAAATATAATATCAATGAAAAAATTACAGAATGATTAGTTTCTAAAATTAATACGTTGGTCGAATTATATGTATAAGAAATTTTGGATGGTTTCGATAAAGAAACATCAGAAATTTCATAAAGTCATAGATGCAAATGATGATTTACAAAGCAAAAAGGAAGAGCAATAACTCTTCCTTTTGAAATACTTCTACCAAGTGCATAAATACATTTGCGACAATCTTAATTATTTTAGTTGTAGCATTTTTTGTTGTTAAGTCAATACTTTTTATTGACTATCATATTAGTTCTAGTTTGTCAGTGGCAATGCTAAATATATCATTAACTAAAAAAATTGATTATAAATATACAGTTTTTAATATCTTATTTACTTTAAAAAATATGGAAGTATTACAACAAAAATGAATAGGTTTTGAACCTATATATGAAATAACAAGCATAATTGGAATCTTATATGATATTTTTAGATTTAATAAAGATAAAGGAGTAATTAGATATAACAAAAATTTTTATACAATTTTCAATAAAAATGGTATGCAATTTTTTTCAAAAAATAAAATTCTATTAATCCACTTTAAAAATAAATGTTTTGCATTTTTTTATTCAACAACTATCAAAGTCATAATTGTATCATACTGCACTTTTGCAAAATAAAAAATCAACTATTATTAGTTGACTTAATCATTAACGTCACATTGATGCAACGATTTTATCTTATGGAACGGTTGTCGTATGTATCTACAACTTTTTTTCAATGCGCAGATTGATATCTAGAATTCAATCTTCATATATAGTGTAACATATTCTTAATTTTTTGTTAACTAATTATGGTGCAATAACATATAAAATATATAAAAAACATTTTTTATTTGTATTAAAAATGATATAATAGTTTATATAATAATATTGTATAAATTCTTATTTTATTAATTATGGTGGTGATAGAATGGGTGAAAATATTTCAAAGTTAGTCTTAATATTCGGTGTTTCTTTTTTAATTATTAATTGTATTGGCTATTTATTTAACATTACAGAATTTGTTACTATTGTGAATGATCCCACAAACGGTGGTGGAATGTCAATTAGTAATATTCCAACGATTTTAAGTCTATTAATAACCTGTATAATTTTGTTAGTAATTAAAATTAGAAATAAACGATAATTAAAAACAAGAAACATTATATTATTGATAATTACTTTATGAAATTCCACATAAGCCAAATTAGATTTATCAATTTTTCTAATATTTCCGTTTATAAATGTAGTAGTAGTATTACAAAAGTTACAAATAAACTCTAACTTCTTTTTTAGTGATTCAGCAATAGGTATTGTTTGATAATATTAGTTATAAACACCATTCTTTCCTTAGGGGGATTTCTTTGTAAGACACAAAAAAATCAATCTTTCGATTGATTCTATATATCAAGTTCAAACTAAATAGTTCGAACAGATTTGTCAATGGAGCTTTAACTTTTCTTATATTCGAAAAATTATACTCCCAAAGTTGTTTGTTTAAATCAACTAAATAAATTATATAAGATTTATAGATTTTAATTTCCTATAGTATTGATTATTTATTAAAAAATGCTATAATAATCTACCGAGGTAATTTTATGACAAAAGAGCAGAATGTAATAAATTATTATGTTATATGTAATAGATTGAAAAATGTTATTAGAACTGGTTGGAAAAATTGGAATGTTCAAAGAGAAAGAATTGAAAGTGTAGCTGAGCATATATTTGGAGTTCAAATGCTTGCGATTGCTATGAAATCAGAATATCAATATGATGTAGATATTATGAAAGTAATATTTATGCTAGCTGTTCATGAACTTGGTGAAACAGTTATTGGCGATTTAACTCAATTTGAAATATCAAAAGTTGAAAAAGAAAAAATGGAACATGAAGCAGTTAGTAGTATATTAGGTGGATTACTAGATGGTAAACAAATAGAACAACTATTTTTAGAATTTGACTCTCATAACACTAAAGAATCAATGTTTGCTTATCAATGCGATAAATTAGAATGTGATTTACAAAGTAAATTATATGATGAGGAAGGCTGTGTAGATTTAAATAATCAAGAAGATAATGACACTATGAAAAATGCTAGAGTTCAAGAGTTACTTAAAACCGGTGCTTCTTGGTCAACTATGTGGCTTCAATTTGGCCAACAGGTTTATCCATATGATGATAATTTTATGGCTGTTTCAAATTATGCTATAAATAATGAAATTGGAGAAAGTAAAGTAAAAAAAATATAATTAAAAGACAATTTAAGTAACATAGACCTAGAATTGTCTTTTTTTTGGATATCTTTATCAAAACTATTAAGATTATTTTGTATGCCTTTGGCTCTTTTAATTATATCCTTACAATACTTATCATAATTATAAATTTCTTTAATTTTAGGTTGTATATCATTTATTTTATCAAGTACCTCATTTTTTTCTTTCAATTATTAATTGTGAACGACAAAAAAACAAGAGAATTTCCCTTGTGTTAAGAACTACAAAATACATAAAATATACGATTATCTACCATCTTCATATATTACCATAATGACAGGACAGTTAACTTCAAAAAATATATCATAATGGTTTTTAATCACTTATAAAATAAGGAAAAAATAAGACTTAAAATTTTTTCATTTCTTGCATTTTTAAAACTAGATTGGACAATCTACTTAAAGTTATAATTTCATGACTATCTTTTAAATATAAGTTGTTATAGTTGTTATAAGAAATTAAGATTAAACAAATTGATTCATTACTGATAATAATTTTATGTGGTTCTTTTATAGATAGGTTAGTCTTATCAAAATGAATATTTTTATCAGATATAAAATTTAAATGTAATTTTGATATTTTTGGTATTTTAGTAATTTTATTCTTAACATTTAAAGGAAATTCTAAATGTTCTATGGTTATTTTCATTTGTTAATCCTTCTTTCATATACTAAAAAATCCCATATCAACAAATGATATAGGATTTTCTATAAAAATAAAACTCACACAAAGTGTGAGTAATTCTCTTAATGGAGCAGTTGCTAAACGGGTTTAGCACACTTTTTAAACAAATCCACTTGTATTTGATGTACTAATTATACCGTAATTATAAGTTTTAGTCAAATGCTTGTTGAGATTTTCAAGAATTAAAAAATTTCCAATAATTGGCAAATTTGATTGTGTTTTTGATACTTATATGATAAAATGAACATGATTTTTGGTGGGAGATGAGTATGAATATAGTTTTGAGTGGACCGAGTGGTTCAGGAAAAGGTACAATTACAGAAGCATTAATGAAAAATAGGGGTTATCAAAAGTTTACCACTTGTACAACGAGGAAACCTCGTGAACATGAAAAGAATGGATTTGACTATTATTTTCTCACTTTAGATAAATTTTTAGAATATTTAAATAATGGATTAATGCATAATGTTAGAGAATATGGCGGAAATTATTATGGTAGTTTTGAAAAAGACATTGATAATATTAATGCTAGTGTCCCAACGATATTTCAATTAACTCCTGATAGAGCAATCGAAATGAAAAAACACAATCCAGATACATTACTTGTATTGGTGTTACCACCTAATGTGGATGAATTAAAAAACAGGAGAAATGATAGATCTATTAAACGTATTGAAGATGATATAAAGAATTTAAAAGATGCAAAATCATATGATTATGTTTTGATAAATGATGATTTAAATACGGCGGTCAATCAACTGATGTATATTATAGATGAATATTGTTTACAAAGATTTTGTCCAAATCGTGCTGATGTTGAAGAAACAATTGATTTATTCATAGAGCAGTTTGAAAATTCAAAAGAACGTTCTGGCGTTGAGAAGGTTTTTAATAAAAAAATTGCTGATTCTTGGGATGACAAATCAAGGTTTGTAACTTATCATGGAATAAAAAATCCAATTACTAACGAGGTGTTTACAAATATCCATAACGGAATGTCGATTGCTGATATAGGATGTGGAACTGGTAAATTGATTTCTAAAATTGATAGTAGGATTGATAATTCTAGTTTATTTGGATTAGATATTAGTGATGATATGGTGTGTCATGCACAGGCGAGAATTTTCACTGGAAAAAATGATACTTTATTTATTAATGCAGATTTTATGAATTATGATTTTACAAGACAATTTGATTTGATTATATTTAGTTATGTATTACATCATGTTAAAGATCCAGTTCTTGCCTTGAGAAGAGCAAGAAGCTTATTGACAAGTGACGGAAAAATTTTATTTTCTGTTCCCGGAAAAAATTATCTTTCCGAAACCTTTTTACCGAACGATTTAAATGGTAGATTTAGTTTGGAAGAAATGGATAAAATTGTAGAATCTGCTGGTCTATATCCGTTATCTGCATGTAGAAATAACTTTTTGATGACATTTAACTCTTACGAAATGTACATTGAATATTTAAAGAGTATAGGTACTTATCAAAAAATTAATAATTATACTAATGAAAAATGGGATTATGACTTTAATCAACAAATTTTGATGAGGTTTAATGATTCGAAATTTATAACTGGTGAATATTTGACCTATAATTGTGTAGATAAGAGTAAAATTCTAAAAAGAAGGTAAAAATGATTGTTTATAGTAACAGTGTAAAAAAATTTTGTGACGACATTGATAATATATCTTTAATACTTAATAAAAAACTAAAAGAAAAAATGCACAAATATAGTGCTGATTCCGAAAGAGAATCATGGGATAACTCTTTGAAATTTTTTTCCAATATATTACTTGATACAAATATTGCTACAAATTGTACTGTTACACTAGAGTATAATTTACCACTAACCTCTAATAGAATCGATTTGATTTTGTCAGGTTACAATTCATTTCATCAGCAGGTACTTTTGGTCTTTGAGTTTAAACAATGGAGTAATGTAGAAGATGTTGAAGATAGCGATTATATTGTTAAAACTTTTTTAAATGGTGGGATGCAGAATGTTGTCCATCCTGGATATCAGGTTTGGTCATATACACAAATTTTGAAGGATTATAATTTATATATACAAAGTTCTGGTGTTGTTGTTAAATCATGCTTGTTAATGCATAACTATCATTTTCAAGATAATGATGTTTTATTGCAAGAAAAATTCAAACCATTTATGAAAGATGTGACTTTCTTTGGTAGTGACGATAATCACAAATTGATAAAGTTTATAGAGTCTAATTTAAGTGATAGTGATAACGGGCAAATAATGATTAATGTTGATTCTTCAAAAATAAAACCATCATTAAAATTGCAAGATAGTATTAATAGTCTTATTAATAAAAATGACTTTTTTAATTTGATAGATCAACAAGTTTTGGTTTATGATAAAATCTTTTCAATAATAAAAAATGATAACAATAATGTAATTATTGTTAAAGGTGGACCGGGTACTGGCAAATCAATAATTGCAATTAACTTGCTAAATAAGTTAATTAACTGCGGTAAAACATGCCAGTATGTAACGAGAAACACCGCTCCTAGAGTAATATATTCATATAAACTTAAAGGAGAACTAAAAAAGACAAATATAGATTTTCTTTTTAAATCTTCAGGAAGTTATACTGATGTTAAAGAAAATAGCATTGATGTTTTGATAGTAGATGAAGCACACTGCTTGACAGAAAAATCTGGTCTTTTCAATAATTATGGTGTTAATCAAATAGAAGAAATTATTAAAACATCTAACAATTCAATCTTCTTTGTAGATGAATTGCAAAAAGTACATTTAAATGATATAGGAAGTATTGAGAATATATCAAATATTGCTAAAAATTTGAATTGTAAAATAACAGAAATGTCATTGAATTATCAATTTAGGTGCAACGGCTCAAACGATTATCTTAATTTTGTTGATTATATTTTAGGTATTAACAATTTTTTTGATGAAACAGAGGTAAATTATGATTTTAGAATTGTTGATACTCCAAAAGAACTTTTTAAGCTTGTGAAAAACAAAAACACGGATGGTATGGCCAGATTGGTTGCAGGATATTGTTGGAACTGGAACAAAAAAGAGTTAAACAATACAAATTACCACGACATAAAAATTGATGATTTTGAAATCAGTTGGAATCTGGGTCAGGGACAAACATTTGTGATTGATGATTCTATAAATGAAGCAGGATGCATACATTCTGTACAAGGGTTAGAATTTGATTATGTAGGTGTTTTAATTGGCAAAGATTTAAGGTTTGATAATAAAGTTATAGCTGATTATAACTTTCATGGTACGGCTGATCCTTCGTTTAAAGGGATAAAGAAAATGTTTAAAGAAAATAAGATTGAGGCACAAAAACAGGTTGATACTTTGATAAAGAATGCTTATCGTGTTTTATTGACTAGAGGGTCAAAGGGTTGCTTTGTTTTTTGCGAGGATCAGTCATATCAAGAATATTTAAAAAAAGTTGTAAAAAACATCAAATTTAATCGTTGATGTGTTATGATAATATAGAGGTGTTAGAATGAAAAAATATAATGTAATAGTGGTTTTTGAAAAAGACTTAAATAAAACTTTGATGTGTAAAAGGACGAAAGAACCTTACAAAGGAATGTTTAATTTAGTTGGTGGAAAAATTGATAAAGAAAATGATGGATTAAATGAAGCGTATAGAGAGTTGTTGGAAGAAACAAATATTGACTATGATGATATTTCCTTAATTCATTTTATGAATATTGAATATATTACTATGGGTAAATCAATTGAAGTATATTATGGTATATTGAATAAAGATGTATGCTTAGTTGAAGAAGTTAATAAACTTGAATGGGTTGATATAAACGATAACTTTTTTGATATGAATAAATATGCTGGAGAAGGTAATATAGGACACATAATTGAGGAGATAAAAATCGAGTTGAATAATAAAAATATTAATTTATAACTTTTGATTTTGTTTTATATTTAATTTCAACAGGATATGAGATAAGCATCTCTAATAAGTTAAAACTCTTATTTCATAAGGTTTTATTCTTATTTAAAGAGGTGCAAATCTATTTCCGACTTGCGAAAATAAGTATAATGATATGCAAAAGATATGCATTTTGTATTTAGTTTACTTATTTAATAAGGAAAAATGATATGCACTTATATAAAAATAGGTGCTTTTTTCATATTAAAATTGCTTTAAATTCTTATTCTTTGTTTTCATTTTATTATTAATTTCTTTGTCATTTTCCAACAATAAAGTAGAGCATTTTTCTTCAATAACTTTTGGTAAGAATTCCTTTATAGTCTCTTTGTCATTATTAAAATACTCCATTAATTGTGGTAGTAGATATTTAAAAAAATAATTCATTTATATAACCCCCCTTATATTCTTTGAATTAAAAAATTGAAGTACTAATTTATACCTCAATTTCTAATATAGTAAATTTGTTTTTTTCAAACTTTGTTTTTCTTTCTTGTGGAATAATTTGTATAATGTTATCTTTGTCATATTCATTAATATTAAATAAGTCAGCTTGTATAGTAGTTTCTTTAATGTTATAAAACTCTCTTAATGATTTGATGTATTCTTGTGTTTTAAATGCGTTTTTACAATTAGATAATATAGCATCTCTTTCATCAATATTTATTATCATATCGAAACAATCAATTCTAAACATATAACCAATATTTTCTATTTCGTTTTTATTAAAAATAATATCAACATTATAGTTTTTATCTATATCAATTTTAATTTCATCAATATATTTGTTTATAATATAATATTTTTGACTACTGTCTAATTTTTTCCAAAGATTATGATTTTTTACATATTCTGATTTTATTTTCATTTTTTCTATTTCTTTGATATTAAATATTGTTTTTATATCTTGTTTGTATTCAATATTTCTTTTTGTTTCTTCTAGTTCATTAAGTTTAATTTCAATATTTTCTAATTCTCTTTGTAATTCGTTCAATTCTTCTTGAAATATATTTGCATCTATAATGGCATCTATAAAAGCAGTTTTAATTCTTGTTATTTTATTATTAATATCTTCTTTCATAGTTAAATATTTTTTAATTTCATTTTCTACATCTTTATTTAGAGTTGGCTTAAAAGAGTTATTAATTATCAAGAAAAAATCTAACATATCATTTAAAAATTTCATAAGTTCTTTTTCTATTTTCTTTTCATTAATTCTAGTTTTGTAACAATTACATTTGTAATATAAATGTTTTTCTTTATTTTTGCTTGTGCTAGAAGTGCCACCCATAACTTTATTGCATTTGGGACATATGATTTTTTGCATAAATATATATGTTGCTTTTCTTTTAAAATTTTTCAAGTTTTTTTCTTTTCTTTTTTGTACCATATCAAAAGTTGTCTTATCTATAATTGCTGGTACAACATTTTCAAATATTTGTATTTCATTGTTTGTTCTTTTTCCATATTCGCTATTACCAATATATAATTGATTTGAAAGTATTTTATCAACAGTAGTTGTAGGCCATCTTCTATTTAAAACATTTTCTTCTTTAAATAATTTACAAATAGAGCAAACCGACATACCATCTAAATACAATTTAAATCTTCTTCTAACAACATCTGCTTGTACTTCATCAATAAATATTTTTTTACTATCATTTTTTTTGACATAGCCGAGTGGTGGTCGTCCTGAAATATGACCTTGTTTAATAGCACCTACTAAACCGACTTTTGTTCTTTCACTAGTTCTTTCAATTTCAGGCTGTGCTAAAATCGTTATCATTCTCAGAAAAAACTTTTCATTAGCACTTGATGTATTAATTTCTTCACTAATGCTTTCTAAACCACAATTATATTTATCAAGAAATTTACATATGTTTTCTAAGTCTTGAATAGATCGAGTTAATCTATCTAGTCTAAAAATAATTATCTTGTTAATTTTTCCTTGTTTAACATCTTCAATCATTTCTTGAAACTTTGGTCTATTTGTGTTTTTAGCAGAAACTCCTTCTTCGCGATATACTTTAAATATTTCGTAGTTCTTAAACTCACATAACTGTTTCATTCTACATTCTTGTTCGTTTAAACTATGTCCAAACCTTGATTGATCTTCAGTTGAAACTCCTATGGAACGCATATACCGTATTATTTTAAAACATTAGACATAATAAATTTTGATTATAAAATAAATACCAATATTACTATTGGTACAGGTTCAAAACAAGAAAAAGTCCATATAGATAAGCTAATAATAACTTTATCGTTAGGACTTTAAAATAGTATATTTCAAATTCAAATAATAATTGTTGAATAAAAAAAAGAAATTATAACATGATTGGTAATTTCTTTTTTGTTTATAAATTTAATCTTTAAATATATTAATTAATCTTTCTTTTGCTTCGCTGACAAGTTTTATTTGTTGATCTAAAAATTGTTCTTCATTAAGTGTATTTATAATATAATTTTCATAATTTTTTTTATTTCCATCAATCATATCAATTATCGCTAACAAACTTCTAAGTTCTAAATTTAGTTTATTCTTTTTTTCTTCAATAATATTGTGTTCCATTATCTAGATATACCTCTCATTTCTTCCTGTAGTTCTTCATCGACTATAATATTACTCATATTTTCAATATTATGTAATTGTTTTGCATACTCTGAAAAACTTAAAAATTGTGTTTTATCTTTTAAGCAAGCTCTATATTTTATATATTCTTTATAAATAGTGTTTGCTTGCGATTTTGAAATTTGATTTACTTGTTGCTTTGTTTCCATAATACTAGTTGTCGATATATCTCTACCATTAATACTTTTTAATATGAATCCAGCATCTTTTTCTTGCTGGATAGAATTATTTTTACTTAATTCTTCCAATATTATATTTCTATTAAAATTTTCTTGAAGGATTGTATTTATAAAAATATTGTGTTCTTTTAATAATTGTTCTACTTGCATTTGAATGATTGAGTCTTTTACTAATATAGCCACACAACATCTTTGAATATCTGCTTTCTCTACAGTTGGATATACAGATAAACAGTTATATGTGTCTTCTTGCATTAGTTCAGGACCCATAACAAAAACTATATCAGTTGAATTTGCACCTAAATTACTTTCTTTGTTATATCCTTCTACTTGCAATTTACCATTGCTATCGTAAATATCTCTTGAAAATTGTACATTAGCGGAAGAAGAACCACTCAATCTTGATGTATCGATTCCATTCAACTCCATATTTTTTCTATTCAATAAATATCCTGTTTGCATTATTTGACTGAAACTTTGTATTGACGTTCTATGATAATGCAAAACTTTATCAGGAGAATTAATAGTTTCTTTTCCTTTAGTTAAAACAAAGGAAATTAAATCGCTTTTATCAATTCCGAGTTTCTTAGCTTGTGTACTTATATAAGCATTTGCACTTAACTCACTTTGATTACTCATTCTTTGATATACTGATACTATTTTTTTTGCTTCTTCTTCACTTATAGAATGTATACCAGTTTTCTCTGAAACTTCTTCTATATTTTTACTTTTTTCCATTCTATTTGTAATATCAATTATAGTTTCTTCTGTAATTCTTACTAACTGTCTATAACTTTCAGCACCATTAAACTGATAATAATTTAAAAATCCCTCAACAAAGCTATCTATTAAAACATTACACTGATTTAATCTTTTACCATATATTTCAGTTATCTTACTTACAAGATATGCTTTTAATTCCTCTGGCGTTATTTCATCATTGTAATATTGTTCTAATTCAGCTTCAACTTGCGCATTTGCAACTCTTAATTCCTCGGTTAAATCATTTTTAACAAAATCTATTTCATCATCAAATCCAATTTTATTTGTTTCTTTTTTTATTTCTTCTTGGGTTTGACTTGATGATTCACCACCAGTTTGTTTATTGTTATCTTGGTTAATTTCTTTTACATCTCTCATTTCATTTTTTACTTCAAATCTTTCAAACCTTCCAAATCTAGACATATTAACTCCTTCCCTTGATTTATATAGAACTATATAAAGATAGAATATTATATTTTAGGTCATTACTACCTAAATATAATTATATCATTAATTCAGTATTTTTTGTTAAATTAGGCTAATAAAAAATTAAATATATCAGTCAATACCACTATATCTGTCAAAGTATCTATTTTGAAAATACTAGTGTTTACAAGTGTTTACGAGAATTTTATACAACATTTTTGGCATAATTTTTCCGACATTTGTTACATATTGACTATCGACAATGATGTGATACAATATAGTAGAATATGAAATAATTGTATCTATAAGTACTAATCTTGTGTCGCGATTGGTACTTTTTTTCATATTCAATAACCCCCTTAAATTTATAAATTTGTGTCTTAATTAGGACATAAATTCGGCCATAATTTTTTCAAAAAAGTATTAAAACTGTGTCGAAAATGGCAAAAAAACACATAAAAAAAGTGTGTACGTTTGTGTAACACCCCTTATAATATAAGGGTTCTAAAGTAAACGATTGTATAACAATATTTGTAAGTGTAAACACTTGTGTTTTTACTAAACCCTTATGAAATAAGGGAAAACTAGCCACTGGCTAGTTGTTTGTAAATAGGTTTATCCTGCTTAACTATGATTTTAAGAGATTGCGATTTTTATGGCCTAAACTTCGGCCATTTTGTGTCTTAATTATGACTGAAACTACGACACAATTTTTTATTGTTTTTTCAATTTTGATAGCTATAACTTTGCTATCTTTTTTTGTTTAAGTGGCTGTAAAAAATAAGTAAGCGCGTTATAATTTTTTTAGAAAGTTTAAAGAAAGTTGGTGTTTAACTATGAAATGAATTGTTTAAGAATTTAAAGGGGGTAATAAAATTATGATGAAAGAAAGTGATAAACATTATGAATATTTAAAAACTTATATAGCTGAACTTGCTATGTTAGAATTTATAAAAGATAATAACTTAATTAATGACATTGAGTATAAAAAGATTAAAAATAAAATTGAAAATGAATATGCAAAATATAATAAATTAAACAATTCTAATTATGGTTTTGCATAACAAAATATTATTTGAAATATGCTATTATTCTGGCAATTAGGAAAGGAATAAATGAATAATAACAATGTAAAAATAATAAAACCAACTTTAAAAACTATATGTATAAAACAAAATAAAGAAATAAAATTAATACGTGCTTGCACTTATTGTAGAGTTTCGACTGATAATGAAGATCAAAAAACAAGTTATGAATCACAACGAATACATTATAAAAATATGATTGAAGAAAATCCAAATTATGAGTTTGTAGGAATATATGCTGACGAAGGTATAACTGGTACACAGATAAAAAAAAGAGAACAATTTAATCAGATGATGAATGATGCAGTTAATGGAAAAATAGATTTAATAATTGCAAAATCTATTTCAAGATTTGCAAGAAATACTGTTGATACTTTAAACTGTGTAAGACTACTTCGAGAACATAAAGTTGATGTATTTTTTGAAAAAGAGAATATCCATACACTAGGTTTATCCAATGAATTATTTTTAACTTTATATAGTGCATTCGCTCAAGCTGAGAGTGAATCTATATCAGAAAATGTTAAAGCCGGTGTTAGAATGAAAATGAAACGTGGTGGTATGGTTGGCAAGTATGCACCATTTGGTTATTTATATGATAAAGAAAAAGATATAATATACCCTGACGAAAGTAAAAAAGATATTATTACTTATATCTTTCAAGAATACTCTAAAGGAATTGGTTTTAGAACTATTACACTTAATCTAAATGAACTTGGAATTCCTAGTCCAACTGGTAGAAAATGGTGTCATGCATCGGTAAGAAGAATAATAACAAATGAAAAATATGTTGGCGATTTAAGAAGTGGTAAATATTATTCTGATAATGTAATTTCTCATAAAAGAAAAGTTAATTATGGCGAGAAAGAACAATATTTTACATCTAATCATCACGAGGGTATTGTATCTCGTGAGTTATGGAATAAGTGTCATGAAATACTAGAAAAAAGAAGTAAGATAGTTAAACCTGATGGCAATAGAGATAAATTCAGTAGAAAATATCAATTTAGTAGTAAAATCTATTGTGGTATATGTGGCGAAAGATTTATAAGACGTTCATATAAAATTAGAAGTAATAACAAAGAAGTAGCTTATTGGATTTGTAGAAGTCATAGAAATCAAATTGAGTGTTCTAACTTACTTCATTATAAACAAGAAGAATTAGAAGATATATTTATTAAAGTTTATAACAAATTATTTGAAAACAAAGATAAATATATTGATACTTTTATTAAGAAAGTTGATGAAGTAATTAATGAAAATAATAATTTTAATTCAGATAAAATAAAAGAAGATATTACAAATCTTCAAAATAGATTATCTAATTTAATTGATTTAAAATTAGATAATAAAATTGCACAAGAAATACTTAATAATAAAGAAATAGAAATAACTGATAAAATTAAAGAGTTAGAAAATAAACTTGCAGATAATAAAGATTTAGAATTATCTCGTAAAGAAAAGTTAGAACAAATAAATAATATTACAAAGATTTTAAAACAATATAAAGGACTAACTAAATTTAATGAAGATATATTTAATAATTTAGTAGATAGAATTATTATTGGCGAGAAATTAGATAATGGTAAAGAAGATTTATATAAAATAAAATTCATTCTTAAAACTGGCGAGATGATTAAAGATAATCTACCAAACAATAAATTAAAAATTGGTAGTGATATGGGACATTATGGTTTTAGTATAAATAAGCAATCACTTGAAATAAAGGAAGATAACGTGTCTGCCTATGTATTACGTAAGAACACGAATATAAACAGCTGCAATCATCCTTTCATTATTCATACTTTTTCCTCCTTTTCTTTTAATGAAAGGCACCAAAAAAGGTGTCACATAACAAGACACCTTATACTTTATATTGATTATTTACACGACAAAATAAACCAATATTATGGGAGTATATAAACTCTCAATTAATTAATGCCTTGCTATGTATTCTGATAAATCAGCAATAGGGATTTTCTTCTTTAAATTCCCAATATAAAAATGTTTTTGTTCATTGAAGAATAAATATAATGTATCTCCAATAATTACTTTGTGTGGCTCAATATACGCTAGATTTGTATGTTCCACAATCCTTAGGTGACCCTCAATAATCTGGTAGGGTCTGTTATTAAATTTGCAAGACAAATTAATTTTGGCTTTGAGTTCATCACTCATATTGATTTTCTTTTTAATTATTTTAATCATATCACATCACACCTTTCTTTGCAATAACGCACAAAAAAATCAATCTTTTCAGATTGATTTAATCATTAACGTCACATTGGTGCGACGATTTTATCTTATGGAGCAGATGATGAGAATCGAACTCACGTAGCTAGCTTGGAAGGCTAGGGTTCTACCATTGAACTACATCTGCATCAAGTAGGCACTATTAATGTTACATTAATTTTGATGTATTGTCAATATTTTTTTACAAATTTGTTCAAAAAATATAAATACGTTTATAAAATATGTAGTTACTTTTTGATAATTTGAAAAAATTGTGTATATTCTAATTAAATCATGTATAATATTCTATAAAAAAAGGAGCGTGGATATGAATTTATTAGTTAGTGATTATGATCAAACAGTATCAACTGATGACTTATCAATAAGATTTAATATAAAAAAAATAAATAAATTTAGAAAAGATGGTAATTTATTCATGTTGTCAACTGGTAGAGAATATTTAAGTATAAAAAATGAAGTAAAAAAATGGAATATAAAATATGACTATTTAAGCTGTGCAGACGGAACAACTATGTATGATAGAGATGATAAGTTAATTTTTATTTCTAAAATGGATAAAGATGATGTTAAAGTATCAGAATTTTTAAAAAAACAATATGGTCAAAAAATAAATATTTATGATATTATTTCAGATAATTCAAACATTCCTGAGGAAAAAGTAATTCAAATTTTTGATATAAATTTTATACAAATTAGTCGTGATATAACTAAATTTTTAGATGAAAATTTGATAAATTCAACATATTCGACTAATCTTAATTGCATTTATTTAAAACATAAAGAAGCAAGTAAGGCATTAACTATTCGATATTTAGAAAATGAAATTAGTATTGAAAAAAGAAATATTTTTACAATAGGAGATCATAATAACGATTATGAAATGATTAGAGATTATAATGGTTTTACAATGTTATGGGGAACTAAAAAGGCACGAGAATATGCCATAAAGAGGTATTTACTTATGTCTGGACTTATTTTGGATATAGAAAATAACAAAGAAAAATTTATAAAAAAATTACGTTTTAAATAGTGTGTCATAAATTAATATTTACCTCATATATTTAATTGTAGAAAGTGAGGAATTAATATATATGGAAACACTTAAAGTTTCATCGAAGTCAAATCCAAATTCAGTTGCAGGAGCGTTAGCAAACGTTTTTAGAGAAAAAGGAGAAGTAGAAATACAAGCAATTGGGGCAGGAGCGTTAAATCAAGCAATAAAGGCAATAGCGATATCAAGAGGATTTGTAGCTCCATCAGGTAAAAATTTAGTATGTATTCCTGCGTTTACCGATATTGTAATCGATGGTGAAGAAAGGACTGCTATAAAATTAATTGTAGAGGCTAGATAAGTCTCTTTTTTATTGCAAATGAATATCTTTTTTAGTATAATAAACTTTGGAAATATTTTAATACTGGAGGTTATTATATGGATCAAAATTTAAAACGAGAATTAATTTTAGAACATTATCAACATCCTAAAAATAAGGGACTAATAGATGATGAATCATATATAAAAGTTAATATGAATAATGAAAGCTGTATAGATGAAGTAAATTTAATGGTAAAGATAGAAGATGGCATTATTAAAGACATTAGATTTGATGGTGAAGCATGCGCTATATGTACCAGTGCAACATCAATTATGATTGATACATTAATTGGTAAAAGTTTGGATGAAGTAAAAGAAATATATGATAATTACAATAATATGATTGATGAAAAAGACTATAATCCTAATATATTAGAACAAGCAAACGCCTATGATGATATTTATAAACAGCCAAACAGAAAAAAATGTGCTTTACTTCCATGGTGGGGAATAGAAAAAATATTAAAACAATTAAAACAAAAATAGAGGGGAGTTTTTATGGAAAAAGGAATGTTAACTATAGAAAAGGTAAAAGAAATTTCTAAAATAAAAAAAGAACCAAAATGGATGCTTGATTTTAGACTAAATTCATATAAAAAATTTATAGAATTAGGTAATCCTAATTTTGGACCTGAATTAAAAATAGATTTTTCAGATATAACTTATTACAAAAGAATTGATGATAAAGTACATAGTAATTGGCAAGATGTTCCTAGTGAAGCTAGAAATACTTTCTGTAAAATAGGACTTCCCGATGCAGAGAAAAAATATTTAGCAGGAATAGGTGCACAATTTGAAAGTGAAGTTATATATCATAATATGTTAAAAGAATTAGTTGATAAAAATGTAATTTTCTGTGATACAGATACTGCATTAAAAGAATATCCAGAAATTTTTAAAGAATATTTTAATCATTTAGTAAAATATGATGAAAATAAATATACGGCTTTAAATGGTGCTGTATGGAGCGGTGGAACATTTATATATATACCACCAAATACTAAATTAGATAGACCATTACAAAGTTATTTCAGAATTAATAGTAAAAATATGGGACAATTTGAAAGAACTTTAATAATAGTTGATGAAAATAGTGAATTACATTATATGGAGGGATGTACAGCTCCAACTTATACATCAGATTCACTTCATGCTGCAGTTGTTGAGATATATGTGAAAAAGAACGCAAAGTGCCGTTACACAACTATTCAAAATTGGTCAAATGATGTTTATAATCTGGTTACTAAAAGAGCGATTGTTGAAGAATCTGGGTTGATGGAATGGATCGATGGAAATATTGGATCTAAGGTAAACATGAAATATCCGTCTTGTATTTTAAGCGGAAAATATGCCAAGGGAAACTGTATTTCTATTGCTGTTGCAGGAGAAGGTCAAATACAAGATGCTGGTGCAAAAATGATTCATTTAGCACCAAACACAACAAGTAATATTATAAGTAAGTCAATTGCATGTCATGGTGGTAATGCCTCATATCGTGGAACTGTTAATATAATAGATAAAGCAGAAAACTCAAAAAGTACAGTTAAGTGTGATACCATTATATTAGATAATGAGTCAAAAAGTGATACAATTCCGCAAAATAAAGTTTCAAATGAAACTTCAATAATTGAACATGAAGCTACTGTATCTAAAATAGATGAGGAAAAACTTTTCTATCTTATGAGTAGAGGTTTATCTGAAGACAAAGCAAAAGAATTATTAATTATGGGATTTATAGAACGATTTAGAGAAGAACTACCAATGGAATATGCAGTTGAATTAAATGCACTTTTAAAAAATTATTTTTAACAATAATTTTTTTTGTTTCCATTTTTTTAATTTTAAATTAAATATATCTAACTACGAAAAATCAATATTTTGTGTATAAATTACATCAATTTTTGAAAATTATTAATTTGATTATCATTTAATAAATTAGTATATTGATTTCGGAAGGAGAGATAATATGTTAAATCAAACTGTTTTAGTAGGAAGGCTTGTAAGTGATCCTGAATTAAGGGAAACTGATAATGGTAACAAAGTTACAAATATAACTCTAGCTGTACCTAGAAGTTATAAAAATGTTAATGGGGAGTATGATACAGATTTTATACCTTGTGTTTTATGGAAAGGTATTGCTGAGAATACTGCTGAGTATGTAAAAAAAGGAGACCTAATTGGTATCAAAGGACATCTACAAACTAGGAATTTAGAGTTAGATGAAAATATAAAACGCCAATCGGTTGAAATAATAGCAGAAAAAGTAACATTTTTAAGTAGTAAACGACAAGAGACTGAATAAAGTCTCTTTTAATAAACATAAATCTATTTTAAAATAAGTTAACTTTAAATTAATTATAAAGTATTTTAAATTTATTATTGTTATAATGAAGTTAACAAATGGATAATAGAGGTGTTATATGATTATAGGGTCAAGACTAAAAGAAGAAAGATTAAAAAGAGGATATTCACAGGAACAACTTGGAACCTTAGTTGGCGTATCAAAAGTTTCTATATCAAACTATGAAAGAGGTTTAGAGCAACCAAAAATGAAAAGACTTCAAAAACTTATTGATGTTCTTGAAATTTCTCCAAATTATATTTTAGGAAAAGATGTGGATATTATTTTAGAAACTGATGAAGAATATCGTTTTAAAATTTCAAAGATGGAGCTAGAAATAATTAAACAACTTAGACAACATCAAAATTTATATAGAAAAATGTGTAATGAACCAAAGAGAACTATTGACTTAATTGAAATGAAATTAAAAAAAGAAAAAGTAATATAACGTGATATAATAATATTGTGGTGGTAATATGAAAACTATGTTAGAACAATTTTTAGAATATTTAAAATTTGAAAAAAAATATTCTGATTTAACAATAAAAAATTATAAAAGAGATATAGAATATTTTTTAGAATTTATAAATGATAAAAAAATAACAAATATAGACCATATTGAATATCAAACAGTTAGAAATTACTTAATTCATCTTCATAACCATCAATATTCAAAAAAAACAATTTCTAGATATATAAGTAGTCTAAGATCCTTTTTTAAATTTTTATATATGGAAGGTAAAATAAAAAATAATCCTATGACATTAGTATCAAATCCAAAACTGGACAAAAAATTGCCAAATTTTTTATACTCAAATGACTTAGAAAATTTGCTTTCTTCTCCGGAAGAAAACAATATATACGGAATTCGTGATACTTTAATTTTAGAAATTCTTTATTCAACTGGAATAAGAGTAAGTGAGTTAATAGATATAAAAATTAAAAATATTAATTTTGATGAATGTCAGATAAAAATAAATGGTAAAGGTAATAAACAAAGGTACGTTATTTATGGTGCAGTGTGTGGAAAGAAGCTAAATAATTATTTAAAAAATAGTAGGTCTTTTTTGGATAAAAAAAACTCTGAATATTTAATTTTAAATAAAAATGGTTCAAGAATGACATCAAGATTTGTTGAGATGCTGATGCATAAATATCAAAAATCTGCTAACATAAAAGTTAATGTAACACCACATACATTAAGACATACTTTTGCGACGCATCTTCTTGAAGGTGGAGCAGATTTAAAGACTGTTCAGGAATTAATGGGGCATGAGAGTTTATCTAGTACACAAGTTTATACACATATTACAAGTGAGAGATTGCGTAATGTTTACCTAAAAACACATCCTAGATCCGGTAATATCAAAAAATAATAATTGTTTTTTGATATTTTTTTTGATATACTATTCTAGAGAATAAAATAGGAGGATTAATATGACAAAATATGTTTATTCATTTGATGAAGGTAATAAAGATATGCGTGAATTGCTTGGTGGAAAAGGTGCTAATTTAGCAGAAATGATTAATATTGGTTTACCTGTTCCAAGTGGTTTTACTGTAACAACAGAAGCTTGTAATCTATATTATTCTTCTGGACAAGTATTAAGTGAAGAAATAAAAAAAGAAGTTTTTGAACAAATAAATAAATTAGAAAATAAAACTGGAAAGAAATTTGGCGACTTAAATAATCCATTATTAGTATCAGTCAGAAGTGGATCACGTGCTAGTATGCCTGGTATGATGGATACTGTTTTAAATTTGGGACTTAATGATAATGTGGCAGAAGGTTTTGCTATGAAGACAGGAAATAAACGTTTTGTTTATGATTCATATCGTAGATTTATTCAAATGTTTGCTGATGTAGTAAAGGGATATTCTAAATCATCATTTGAAAGAGTTTTAGATCAAATTAAGGCGTCAAAAGGTGTAAAATATGATACTGAGTTAAATGAAACTGATATGTATGCTATTACAGAAAAGTTTAAAGAAATATATAAAGAATTATCAGGAAGTGATTTCCCACAAGATCCAAAAGAACAATTATTTGAAGCAATTACTGCTGTATTTAGATCTTGGAATAATGAAAGAGCAATTATCTATAGAAAAATGAATGATATTCCATCATCTTGGGGGACTGCTGTCAATGTTCAGGAAATGGTTTATGGAAATAGTGGAGAAAATTCTGGAACAGGTGTAGCATTTACTAGAAATCCTGCTAATGGTGAAAATGAACTTTTCGGTGAATATTTAATTAACGCTCAAGGAGAAGATGTTGTTGCCGGTATTAGAACTCCACAATCAATTTCAACTTTGCGCGAAGTAATGCCTAATATTTATGAGCAATTTGTTGTTATTGCTAAAAAGCTTGAAAATCATTATAAAGATATGCAAGATATGGAATTTACGATTGAAAATGGCAAACTTTTTATGTTACAAACTAGAAACGGTAAAAGAACTGCAGAAGCAGCTATAAAAATTGCTGTTGATATGGTTAATGAAGGCTTAATAACAAAAGAGGATGCTTTATTAAAAGTTGAACCTAATCAATTAGATCAGTTGTTGCATCCAAAATTTGATGTTGATGCTTTAAATAATTCTAGAGTTATTGCAAAGGGACTTGCCGCATCTCCTGGAGCAGGAGCCGGAAAAATTTATTTTAATTCCCTTGATTGTGAAAATGCTAAAGCAAGAGGAGAGGAAACATTACTAGTTAGATTGGAAACTTCTCCAGAAGATATTAAAGGTATGACTTCCGCTAATGGTATTTTAACTGTTAGAGGGGGTATGACTTCACATGCAGCAGTAGTAGCACGTGGTATGGGAAAATGCTGTGTAAGTGGTTGTAGTGATTTAATAATTGATGAGGAGAACAAAACATTAACAACTAAAGAAGGTTTAATTTTTAAAGAAGGAGATTATCTTTCAATTGATGGTGCTACTGGTTTAGTGTATGGTGAAAATATAAAAACAGTTGAACCGGATATTAGTGGAAATTTTGAAATATTTATGTCATGGGCTGATAGTGTTAGAACACTAGGTGTTAGAGCAAATGCCGATACTCCACGTGATGCTATGGTTGCAAAAAAATTTGGCGCTGAAGGAATAGGTTTATGTAGAACCGAACACATGTTTTTTGATAAAGAAAGAATATTTAATTTTAGAAAAATGATTGCTGCAGAAAACTTGGAACAAAGAAATTCTGCATTAGAACAAATTTTGCCTTATCAAAGAGCAGATTTTGAAGCATTATTTGAGGTAATGGATGGTAATCCAGTTATTATTAGATATCTAGATCCACCTTTACATGAGTTTTTACCACATACAGATGAAGAAATTTCAGAACTTGCAACCAGTTTAGGTACAACTTTTGAAAGTTTGAAAAAAAGAGTTGTATCGTTAAAAGAGTTTAATCCAATGATGGGACACCGTGGGTGTAGATTATCGGTTACATATCCTGAAATAACAAAAATGCAAACAAGAGCTGTTATCGAGGCCGCTATAAATGTTCTAAAAAAGGGAATTAAGGTTACACCTGAAATAATGATTCCATTAATAGGTGATGAAAATGAACTTAAGTATGTAAAAAATATTGTGGTTACAACAGCTAATGAAATAATTTCAAAAAATAATGTTAATTTAAAATATATGGTTGGTACTATGATTGAGGTACCAAGGGCTATTATAATTGCTGATAAATTAGCTGTAGATGCAGAATTCTTTAGTTTTGGTACAAACGACTTGACTCAATTAACTTATGGATTTTCTCGTGATGATGCTGGAAAATATTTGAATGATTATTATAATAAAGGTATCTTTGAAAATGATCCATTTGCAAAAATTGATCAAGATGGTGTAGGAGTATTTGTTAGAGTAGCAATAAATAAAGCGAGAAGAGTAAGACCAAATATAGATTTAGGTATATGTGGTGAGCATGGTGGAGAACCAACAAGCGTTGAATTTTGTCATAGAATTGGCTTAAATTACGTATCTTGCTCTCCATTTAGAATTCCGATTGCGCGCTTAGCTGCGGCTCAAGCTGCAATTAAAGCGAGAAAAAATTAGAACGCATAAGCGTGATAAAATATAAAACAAGAAAGAAAGACTCATTTGAGTCTTTTTTTGTTGCAATTAAAGGAGATGATAATGATGTGAAAGAAGTATATAAAACTTAAAGGATTAAAACCAAGATGATAGTCATAATTTTAAATTTGTTAAAAAATAGTCACCATATAGTTCGGATGACTATTTTTTTGTTGGAAGAAAAAATATAAAAAGAAAGGAATGATGAAGATGTATTTTAAGAAACCAAAATTAAATAATTTATCTCAAGGAGCTCGATTAGAGTATGTAAGAAGAATAAGACATATGGATATGGATGATGTCGCAGATTATTTTGGATTTGGAGGTAATGATCCACATAAGACATTTAATAGTTATGAAAATAATTACAGACATCCAAGTAAAGAAAGATTAAAAGATACAGCAGAATTATATGAAGTAAGTATTAATGCAATAAAAAGATATGATTTTAATAATCCGATTGATGTTATTTATTTCCATATGTGGTTAGAAGAAGAATTTCCATATTATGAAATAACATTTGATTTAGATAGTTTTGAGAAAACTAAATATAATGATATTGTTCAAAAAGCAATGAGAGAATGGAAAGAAATGAGAGATAAAAGAGAAAATCTAGAAATATCAGATGAAGAATATCTTGAGTGGAAATTGAATTATGAAATAGAAAATAAATAATTATAAATAATGGGTAAAAAACATGATTTTTATGGTATAATTTTATTAGCAATTATAGATGGAGGTGCTGGTATTGTGAAATCAAAGAAAACTAAAACATGTATAGAATTATTTGCTGGTGCCGGTGGACTTGCTTTAGGATTAGAGAAAGCTGGTTTCGAGGAAATTGGCCTTGTTGAATTTGATGCTAAAGCATGTGAAACATTAAGAATAAATAGACCAAAATGGAATGTTATAGAAGAAGATATAGTTGAAGTATCAAAACGCGATTTGTTAAAAGAATTTAAATTGAAAGAAGGAGAATTGGATCTTTTATCTGGTGGGTATCCTTGTCAATCTTTTAGTTATGCTGGTAAAAAACTTGGACTTGACGATGTGAGAGGAACAATGTTTTATTATTATGCTGAGTTTTTAAGACAACTAAAGCCAAAAATGTTTTTAGCTGAAAATGTTAAAGGATTAACAACACATGATAAAGGTAGAACTATTCAGACAATGATTGTTGTATTCGAAGAATTAGGTTATTCAGTTGAATGGAAAGTGTTAAATGCATGGGATTATGGTGTTGCAGAAAAAAGACAGAGAGTTGTAATAATAGGTATTAGAAATGATTTAAAAGGTAAGGTTAAATTTGAATATCCTAAACCACATGATTACAAGCCGGTATTAAGAGATGCATTAAAAGATGTTCCAGATTCTCCTGGAGCTAAATATCCTGAAAGTAAAAAGAAGGTATTTGATTTGGTTCCTCCTGGGGGTTATTGGAGGGATTTACCTGATGATGTAGCAAGGGATTATATGAAATCATGTTATTTCATGGGTGGTGGAAGAACAGGAATAGCAAGAAGAATATCTTGGGATGAACCTTGTTTAACATTAACTTGCTCACCAATGATGAAACAAACAGATAGATGTCATCCTGATGAAAGTAGACCTTTTACTACAAGAGAGTATGCAAGAATTCAATCATTTCCTGATGAATGGGAATTTGCCGGAAAAGTATCTGACATTTATAAACAAATTGGTAATGCTGTTCCAGTAAATCTAGCAAAATGTGTGGGCGAATCTATTATGGAAGCTTTAAATGGAGGCGATAAATAATGTGGAATATAAGTTTTATTTCTGAAGAAGATTTCCAAAAAAATATTAAAGATACAGTGTTAAACTATTTTGGAGCTATGAATTCTGTTGACTTAAATAGTTTTAATAGTAATATCATTGATCCAATTAAATTAATTTTTGATATGAAGGTATATGGTAAAACACCTGAAAGTTTAATCGATGATGAAATAAATAGACAAATAGATAAAACAAATTCAAATTCTATAGGTTATTTTAATCAGTATATGTTTAAATATATTCAAAATTGTGAAGTTCCAACAGCTGGTTTTGATGTAATATATACAAATCCAAATACCGGTAAAAAAATATATGTTGAAATGAAAAATAAACATAATACAATGAATAGTGATTCTTCAAATAATGTCTTTAATAAAATGATTAATAAATTAAATGATAATCCAGATGGTGTTTGTTATCTAGTAGAAGTAATAGCTACTAGAAGTCAGAACATTGTATGGAGTAAAAATGGAAATACTGATGAAAGAATAAGAAGAGTATCCATTGATCAATTTTATTATGAAGTAACTGGTGTTGAAGATGCTTTCAAACAATTATGTGATAAATTACCAGAAGAATTAGATATTGTAATTAGAAGTTTGTCAACTGAGACAAATGGTGAAAATACTGTATTAAACCAATTATCTGAATATAATCCAGATATCATTAAGTCAATGTTTTTATTAGCATTTAACTCATATAAAGGTTTTAATGAAGATTAGAGTTATTACTTTAAAACAGCCTTGGGCTTCCTTAGTTGCAAATGGATTAAAAATATATGAATTTAGAAATATGAATTATTCTTATCGTGGTAAAATTCTAATTCATGCGGGAAAGGGTTTTGATAAAGATGCCATGGAAAGAGTAAAGGATTATAATTTAGATTATCCTACAGCAAAAATTCTTGCTGAAGTTGAAATAGTTGATTGCATAAAAATAGATAATAATTTTAATGAGATGATTAATAAACTCAATTCACCTGTGTATGGTAATAAAAAAAGAACAGGCTATGCTTGGAAACTCGAAAATATTGATAAAATTAATATTGATAAAACTATTAATGGTAAGCAAGGTATATGGTATATAGATTTAGAACATTTAGATTAATGTCAAATGTGCGATAAAGGAGTAGAAATACTTCTTTTTCTTTTGTTAAAAAATCGCATCCTAAACTATTTATTATAAAAATGATAATTTCTTTATAGAGGTGAGAAAAATGAAAAGGAAAGTGGCAATATATGCTAGAGTTTCGACTGAACATGAAGCTCAGTTATCTGCATTAGAAAATCAAATTCAATATTATGATGATATATTGAATAAACATCCAGATTGGATTCTATATGATAGATATATAGATGAAGGTATATCAGGAACTTCTATAAAGAAGAGAAAAAATTTTATGAGAATGATGGAGGATGCTAAGGCAGGAAGATTTGATTTAATAGTTACCCGTGAAGTATCAAGATTTGCAAGAAATACAGTAGATACATTACAAAAAACTAGAGAGTTAAAGAAAATAGGGATAGAAGTATTTTTTACTGATGATAATATTTGGACTTTTAATGATGAAGATGGAGAATTAAAACTTACTATAATGGCAACACTTGCTCAAAATGAGAGTAAGAAAACATCTCAAAGAGTAAAAGCGGGACAATTAATATCATTTCAAAATGGTGTATTCTATGGAACAGGCAATATACTTGGTTACAATAAAGTAGGTAAAGACTTAGTAGTTAATGAAGAGCAAGCTGAAATAGTAAGATTTATTCAGAGTATCTAAGTGGTAAAGGAACATGTGCTATTGCAGATGAATTAACTAAACAAGAAGCAAGAACTTCAACTGGACTAACAAATTGGTCTGCAGCATATATATCTAGGGTGTTAAGAAATCCGTTTTATTCAGGTACTATAGTTTATAGGAAATCTTATATACCGGATTATCTAGAACAAAAACCAAAAATGAATTATGGTGATGTTGATCAAGTAATAGTTGAAGGAAGGCATGAACCAATTGTTTCAAAAGAAGATTTCAAAAAAGTACAAGAGATAATGGACAGTCATTCTAAACCAATTAAGTTAGGTAGAAGACAAGCATTAGGAACTCCAAAGAATATTTGGAGTAAAAAACTAATTTGTGAATGTGGTTCTACTTTTAATAGAAAGATATATCATAAAAATAAAAATAGTACTACATATTGTTATGTTTGCTATAACAAGAAGATGCACCCTAAAACTAGATTTAAAACTACTTGTGACGTTAAAGAAGTTCAAGAATGGAAATTAGAGTACATGGCTGAAACTATATTTAGAAATCTTACAAGAAATACAGAAGATAGAAAAGAATTATTTGATAGATTAATGAAAGGAGTGGAGATAGATGAACATCCGGAGATACAAATGAAAAAAAGGATAGATAAGCTAAATCAATTAGTTGAAAATGAATCATCTAAGTTAGATAGATTAATAGATAATTATCTAGATGAAACCATAGATGTAACTATGTATGATATGTTTCAAAAGAAATTATCTAGTAGGATAGAAAAATATAAGATAGAAATAAATGAATTAGAAAAGAAATGCAATTTATTAGAACCGTTAGAAGTTAGAATTGAGAATGTTAAAAAGAGTATTAGAAGATTACTTGACATTAACTACAATGGTGTTAATGAAAAAGTAATAGAAGAATTAGTAGAAAAAATAATAGTTCATAAAGACTATTTTGAATGGAAGTTAAATTTTATGAATGAAACTATTAAACTAGAAATTAAAGGAAAAAGTAAGTCTGATTGTTTGATTTCTGAATATATCAACTAAGTGATATAATAATTACTGAGGTGTTACTATGAGAAGATTAACATATGACCAATTATTAACTGTATGCAATGAATTTATTAAAGGAAGAGGTTTTTCCTGCCATTTAGATGTTGAACAAGAAGTATTTAATTATTTAAAAAAATACAATTATATATTAGAAAATAATGGTTATGGATTTACTTTAAATAACACTTTTTATAAAAACTACAAAAAAGAAATTGAATCATTAAATTTAACAAAATTTCAAAAAGAATTAATTAAGGATTATGTACCGCTAAGACCAATATATTTTGATGGAGAATTGATGCATCTAATTTTAAATAATCCAAGATTTCATTTTTTTTGGAATGGTTATATGGGCTATTTATGTTCAACTGATGACTCAAAACTTGATATTTACATAAAAAATGTTTGTCTTAGTTATGATTTGCTAGAAAATAAAATAATAGTTGGTATATTTTTAGTTGATTTAATTGATTTAAGCTATAAATCACAGATGATATTTGAACCATTTATGTTAGAAGAAGTAGATGATAGATACGAGTTTCATCAATATAATGTAAAAAATTTGATATTAGGTCAGTGGCTTGATGAAGATGAAGAAGATATATATACTGTGTTATTAGAAGGTATTAGAATTGTAAATTATATATTTGAAAAAAAACATGGGTTTAAATTATATAAAAATGAATATAATTGTGGTGACTTACAATTTTATATGCCATTGTTTTATCCGACAAAAATTAATAGATTTAATTTTTGTATGGAAATTTATAAGATTTTTCTTGATAATATTAATAAAAGTAGTTTAAAGAAAAAAATACTAAGATATTATGATAAAATGTCTAATAAAGATGAGATAGATTTAGAAAAATTAAAAAGTGGTGGATATGGAGTTTTTTCTTTTTATAAATTGTATTTTGGACAGTATAAACAATTTCATGAAATATCGTATGATAAATTAGATGAAATATTAGAACTGAGAAAAGAACCAGCACATAAGATATATATAAATGATTTAAATTATGATTACTGTAACGAGCAAGATGAAATATTGATTAATCTATATAGAATAATCAATAATATTATAAAAGTTGAAGATCCTGATTATAAATATTTAAAAGAATATAAAGATGGGGCTTATGTTTCTTTTTATGGTGAAAGGGGAGCAATTCTCCAAAAAAATGGTTTTAATGGAAAACCATACAAGTATTATGATGGATATTTAAGATTAAATAATGATAAGTTTCAAGTTAGAGATGGTGAAATCTTGATAGCATATAATAATAGGAAAGAAATAGAAGAAGTATTAGAAAATCATTTAAAGAGAAATTCTAAATTAAAAAATGAAGATATAAAGTATATAATTAATATATTGTTAGAGAGCGATATATGTAAACCAACCAGTAGAGAATTAAGATCGTTCTTCTATGGAAATGCATATTTAAAACAATTCTATGGAGAGTGTAAAAATTACAAGAAAACAGGTAAGGAAATGTACAATGAGTTCTTAAAGAAAGAATATAAGTACTATTTAATATTTGCTGACTCAAGTGAACTGTGTTGGAATTTAGAAAAGACAATAGAAATAATAAAAAAAGATAAAGATGCCTTATTTGGGAGTGGGTTATTATTATATTTATTAACGAATAACTTCTCCGAAGATAATTCAAATATATTTATTAAGCAAAAAGATAATATGTTATTCTCAAACAATGTTTGGGATTAAAAGTCATTTTAGTCAAAAATAGAATGACATATCGTTCAGTTTAGTTTTCCGATAGTGTCCGGCTCACAAGCTGCTATTAAAGAAAAATTATAATGTAAATATAAATCAAGATATAATGCTATATCTTGTTTTTTTATTCATAAAAATATCATTGACATAAAGTAAAAAGATGCTATTATATATGAAGAATTTTTGGAGGTTTAGTTTTATATGAATAATGTTTCATTTGATAAATTAGAAAATTTAAAAAAATTAGAAGTAAATATTGAAACTAGTAATCAAATATACATAAAAGATAATAAGTTATATAAGTTGTACAATGAAAACTATTTAAATAGGCTTGAAAAAAATAAAAAAATGAGATTGAAATTCATTGATAATATAATTAACTTAAATATAGATGGATGTGTTTTCCCACTTGGAAAAATATATAATAAAGATAAATTTGTGGGTGTTTATATGAATTATTATGAAAATTATTTTAATTTATATGATTTACTTCAAATGAATGTTGATTATAATACTAGACTTAATTTATTAAAAAAAATAAATGAAACAATAAAAAATTTACACAAAAACAATATTGTTCATGAAGATATTCATTTGGGAAATATTATAACAAATTTGAATTCCCTTAAAATAATTGATTTGGATGAATCAAATTTTACATATGAAAAATATTGTTTAAAATCTGACATTAAAAATATGATTACAGTTATTATATCTATTATTTATAATTTTGATTTTGAGGATAATATACCATTAGAAAAAAACAAACAGATAAAATATATTTTAAGATTTCTAGATGAAATAAATATTGATTATAACTTTAAAGAATATTTAAAAAATATTTATATTTACAATTGTGATACAAATATAATATATCCAGATTATTTTTTTAACACTTTTGATCAAGAAAAAATAGAATATGACAACAAAAAGTTAAGTAAAAGATAAAAGTGGTATTTTATATTGAAATAACGATTGTTATATTTTATAATATCTTTGCAAGAAAAAGAGCAGTGATAAAATGATGAAACTTGAAGATGTAATATTTATTGATAATTTTCCAACACTTGATTTGCATGGATATGATTCTGCAACAGCAAGAGTTGCAATCAAAGATTTTATTAATGATAATTATTCCATGAAAAATAATATTATAGTAATTATTCATGGAATAGGTACTGGAACTTTAAGAAGGGTAACTTTTGAGGTATTATCCAAACATAAGAAAATTATTAATTTTAAGACATATTATTATAATAATGGTTGTACAATCGCAGAAATTAACTTAAATAACAATTAAAAGTGTTGACAAAAAACACTTTGTGTGTTAATATAACCGACATAACTTTTAAAGAAGGGGGATTTTTATATGTACGAAGAAAGAAGAGATAGTTTTTCATTAAGGGATATAATCTTACAAATTTTATTTGTGGCATTATTTATCTTTATTTTGATGTGGTTATTTCCTACTAAAAAATTTGTTACAAATTATGTAGATAGTACAATAGAAGATGCAGTAAAAAATGCTTTAGGTGACTATGAATTCGGTGGAGGAATTAATAGTGAAGCATTTGCTAATCAATTATTTAACCAAAATGTAATGATGATGAAAAATAGTGCAAAAGATTATTTTACATTATCAAGATTACCAGAAAAAAATGGTGATCAAGTAAAAATAACTTTAAAACAAATGCTAGATGAAAAAATCATTTTACCATTTGTAGATAGCAAAGGCAAAGCTTGTGATACAGAGGCTTCATATGTTTTAGTTACAAAAACTGATACAGAATATTTGATGAAAGTAAATTTAAAATGTTCTGATTATGAAGACTATTTAATGGTTCATATGGGATGTTACGATTATTGTTCAACAACAATATGTGAAAGTAAAACACCATCAAATCCATCTAAAGGTGGGGATGATGAAAATCCAACACCTACACCTACACCAACTCCAACAGTTTTTGAATATGAATATCAATTAGTTATTGATGGTAAATGGGGAGAATTTGGTGAATGGTCTGAATGGACTAAAAATATTATTTCTAAAACTGAATATAATGAAGTAGAAACTAAAATAGAGAAAGAGATTGAAAAGTATATTAAGATTGCAGATGGTTCTGAAATAGAAAATATACCTGCAGAGATGGAAGTAAAATTATCATGTCCAACAGGTTTTACCTTAAATGGTGATATATGTATAAGAACATCAGATGTATCTGAAAGTATTAATGCAACAGCAAGTACAACATATACATGTCCAGATAGTAGTTATACATTAAGTGGTACAAAATGTGTAAAGACAGTTGGATCAAATAATTCAATTCAAGCAACAGTAAGCACAACATATACATGTCCAAATGGATATGCCAGAAATGGAAATATGTGTTATAGATATTACAATTCAAATGAGCAAATTGCTGCTACAACGAATACAACTTATAATTGTCCAGATAGCACATATTATTTAAGTGGTTCGCAATGTTATAAAAAGGTTACTATACCTGCGACATCAAGAACAACATATACATGTCCAAATAGTAGTTATGAATTACAAGGAAATAAATGTGTTAAATCATCATCAAGTACAATTAATGCAACAGCAAGTACAAAATACACATGTCCAGATAGTAGTTATACATTAAGTGGTACAAAATGTGTTAAATCATCATCAAGTACAGTAAATGCAACAGCAAGTACAAGTTACACAAGTTGGCAATATGCATATCAAACAACTTCAAATTATGCTTTAACATCAACAAATACAACAAAATATGTTCTTGCTGGAACAAAAGTTAATTCAAGTTGTGGTAACCCATGTACAAATAAATATACATATACATATAATGTGTATACAAGAAAACAAGTAACAAAATATTCATGTCCAGACAGTAGTTATGCATTAAGTGGTACAAAATGTGTTAAATCATCATCAAGTACAATAAATGCAACAGCAAAAACAACATATACATGTCCAACAGGGTATGATAGAAGTGGAAATACTTGTTCTAGATTAATGAATACACCAGCAACAGCAAGAGTTTCTTCATATTGTCCAGATGGTTATTCGTTAATAAATACTTATACTTGTGTAAAGGTTGCTCAAGATACTGAAGTAATATCTGCAACAGCAAGTACAACATATACATGTCCAAGCGGATATACAAGAAATGGAAGTACATGTTATACATCTTCAAATAGTATTTATACTACAGAAGCAATAGCAAAAACAACATATACATGTCCAGATAGCAGTTATACATTAAGTGGAAATAAGTGTATAAAAACACAAAATACTACTGAAAGAGCATTCCCATTAAGAGACAGTACATATACATGTCCAGATGGTTATACACAAGATGGAAGCAGATGTATAAAAATCTATACAAGATATAGAGAAGAAGCTATTTATAGAGAAGTTACTTATTACCGTTCAAGAACAAGATCATATATAAGCGGTTCAGTTGATTATAAGTGGAGTAGAAGTCAAAATGATATTACATTGATTAAGCAAGGCTATAAATTAACTGGAAAGAGTCGAGAAGTTAAATAGTATTAAAAATCTATGCAAAAATTAGCATAGATTTTTTTAGTTATAATAATAAAACTGCCTTAAATTTATAATAAATTAAAATAATCAATAAAACATAATATTAAATAATTTAAAATGTATCATTTGACAAAATAAAAAAAATATGTTAATCTAAAATAGTATGATAGGTATATAGGGTATAATAGTATTGGGGTGAATAGGATGAATACAACATATATTTTTGAATATATTAATGAAAATGAGTTCAGGAAACTTGAAAGATCATTAAAAAAATATAATATGTTAGCATATAAAAAATTGTATTTTGATTATTATCCATCATTAAAAGAGGGAAAATTTTTAGGTGAAGTTGTTTCTGTTGATAAAAAACTAAATACTAAGACATTTGAGTTGAAATTACCTACAGATATTATGTTTGAAAAAGTTCATGAAAGTATAAAGTTACATTATATTGTTTATGAAAATGAAAAAATTGTCATGTTAGATAAAATAACTCCTGTGGATATTTTGAGTGAAGGTCATCAATCAGAATTGGTAACTTATAAAGGTGTTATGGTTTCTAAGGAACACTCAGAAAAAGATATTTTTAAAATAAATTTACTAAACATGTTACAAAAGTAGCATGTTTTTATTACTATAAAAAATGTGATTTTTTTGAAAATATTTTCAAAAAATCTTGCATAATATATATTAATGTGTTATTATATAAAAGCAGTGATGCAATGGACCTTTAGCTCAGTTGGTTAGAGCATCCGGCTCATAACCGGGCGGTCGTAGGTTCGAGTCCTACAAGGTCCACCACTTTTTGCGGGTGTGGCGAAATTGGCAGACGCACTAGACTTAGGATCTAGCGCCGCAAGGCATGGGGGTTCAAGTCCCTTCACCCGCACCATTATGAAATATTTTTAAATTTATATATAATAAAAAGTATCAATTTAAATTGATATTTTTTATTTGAATAGATTATTAATCTTAATATATGTTATAATCTAATTGATACTATTATTGTATTAGATAATATTAGTAGTGGAGGTATTTGTGAATAATTATGAATTAGTTGGATTTTTTAATCCGTTTGGAGATGATATTCCTGATTTTGTTTGGCCAGTTTTTAAAAAAGATTCTGATGAAAATTTATATTTACAGGACGAACTTCTTTGCTTAGAAAATATAAAATTTACAAAGTTAAATGAAAGTTTAGTTAATAAAGTAAAATTTTTAAATAATTATAATATTTCAGATTATAATGGAATAGATAATTATAGTAAATTAAAAGAATATAATTTTGATAAACAATATATAATTGGTTTTTTGATTGATAACAGAACAATTTTTTTAGGAAATATAAATGATACGATAAAAATGCTTAAAAATTTTGAAAATAAATATAGTTTTACAAACGATTATGATAAATATTTAAAATATGAGATTTCTGAATTTTATAATGAAATGGAATATGATCAAAAGAATAAAATTTATCATTTAAAAAGATAGACTTTTATTTGTGTAAAAAATGACACTTTTTTGTTGACAAACATAAAAAAAAGTGCTAGTATAATACACAATTCTCAAAGGGGGTATATATATGGAAAAAGATAATAACTATCTTAGTAATGAATCAAAGAAAATTATTCAAGATATGATTGAAAGAAAACATTACCAAAAAGGTCATTCGGTTATTTTTGAAGATACAAAATCAGACGAAAATGATGATAATGATTTAGAAAATGGTGCAAGTGTTGAAGATGTTGAAAAAACTTTAGAATGTAGATATAAAAAGACAAAAAATAAGGAATTTTTAAAAAGAAGTAAAGCTATTATAGTTGCTACTTTACTTGCAAGTGGAATTGGGGTTGGTGCAGTATCATGTAATAAAAATGAAAATGAAGATAAGGATACTGAAGAAAACCAAAATGATGACAAGAAATTTTTCACAAAAATAGAAGAAGTTACAACAGCCATTGTAACTTCAGAGGGAAAGATTGAATTAAGTAGTGATGAAGTGAAAAATGATTCTGATATGTTTACTATGGCAGAGGAAAATAACATAGTTACAAATTCTGAAAATAATTCAGAAATGAATTCTGATGATAAAGAAGTATCTAGCATTAGGACTGTAGTAACTGCTAAAGATGTATCCAAAATAGTAAATGATTATTATGGTTATTTGAATGAAAGAATTGAAGATAAAAGTAACGATATAAGTATTGGTGCTTTGTATTCAACTGTATGGTTAGCTAATAGTCAGTTTATAAGTGTTGATGAAACTAATAAATTAATCGAAAGTGGATTGATTCCAAATGATTTAACAACTTTGAAAACAGAGGTTGATGAAATTATGAGCATTATCATTAGTGAAAATGCTTCCAAAGTTTCTGTAAGTGAAGCTTTTAAAACTGAATTAGATATAAACAAGTTAATTAATATTAGTAGTATATTTATTGATGAAACTGATAAAAGTGTTTCAGAATATAGTGAACAACAGTATTTGAAATTGATCTCATTCGATAGTGTTTATGCTGATAACAGTAGTATTATTCTATCTAATCAGAAAAAAATATTTGTTATTTATGAAGATATGAGAAACTTCTTTAATAATACCACAAAATATGATTTTTCTGGGATAAATGGTTCAGAACATTTTAGACATGATTATCCTGTTAATTTTGTTCAAACTTCGATTGGTGCACAATATTTAATTAAGGGTATTGTTGGACCAGAGTTTGTAGTTTATGCTTCTGGAACTGGTTCTATAACAGATAATGAATCAAAAGAGTTTCAAAAAACAATCGATGATGTTGAAGGTTCAATTTCATATTTAAATGATAAATTCAATGGGGTTTGCTTTGATAATGAGACAATTAAAACATATGTTAAATAGCATATGTTTTTTCTTTTAAAAATAAATATATTATGATATAGTATTTGTGGTGATAGTATGGATGGAATATTAGTTGTTAATAAGCAAAGTGGTTATACTAGTCGTGATGTTGTTAATGAAGTATGTAAAATACTAAATACAAAAAAAATAGGTCACACAGGTACACTTGATCCGATTGCGAAAGGGGTATTAGTGCTATGTATCGGAAAGGCCACTAAATTAGTAGAAATATTAACTGCTGATGAAAAAGAATATATTGCAGAAGCTACACTTGGTGTAAAAACTGATACATTAGATAATACTGGTAATATTATTGAAGAAAAAAGTGTTACTGTGACAAAGCAGCAAATTATTGATGTATTAAATAGTATGATTGGTAATTATAACCAAGAAGTTCCAATATATTCAGCAGTAAAAATTGATGGTAAAAAATTATACGAATATGCAAGAAATAATATAAGTGTTGAATTACCGAAAAGAAATATTGAAATAAAAAAAATAGAATTAGTAGATGATATAAAATATATAGACAATAAAGTAATCTTTAAATTCAAATGTTTAGTTAGTAAAGGCACTTATATTAGAAGTTTAATTAATGATATTGCAAAAAAATTAAATACGATTGGTATTATGTCTGATTTGATTAGAATAAAGCAAGGTCATTTTTCAATTGAACAAAGCTATACCTTAAATAATATAAAAAACAATGAATTTAAAATTATTAATATGTTAGATTGTTTAAAAGATTATTTAGTGATTGAAGTGGATGACTACTTAAATTCTAGAATAAAAAATGGTTCAATATTGCAAAATAGATATGATAAAGATACGGTTGTCTTCAAATATAATGAATCATTGATTGCAATATATAAAGTGTATGAAAAAGATAATACAAAAATAAAACCTTGGAAAATATTCTAAAAAATTCATAAAAAAGATTGCTAAAAAATAGATAATAGTGTATATTATATATGTACTTGTTCTTAGTAATCGATTTCCTGACGTTTACTCAGAATAAGCGAATATATAAAAGAAAGGAAATTTTAAAATGGCTTTAAACAAAGAAAAAAAACAAGAAATTATTAAAAAATATGCTAGAACAGAAGGAGATACTGGTTCAGCAGAAGTACAAATTGCAATTTTAACAGAAGAAATTAATAATTTAACAGAACATTTAAAAGAACATAAACATGACTTTCACTCAAGAAGAGGATTATTAAAGAAAGTTGGTCAAAGACGTAGTATGTTAAATTACTTATTAAAAACTGATGTTACAAGATATCGTGAAGTAATTAAAAGCTTAGGATTAAGAAAATAATTATTTATATAAAGTAGGCGCTCTTTTTTGAGTGCTTTTATTTGTTTAGATTATAAAATGGAGGTAAATAATGAAAAAAGTATACGAACTAGATTTTAGAGGAAGGAATATAACAGTAGAAATAGGAGAAATGGCAAAACAAGCTAATGGTTCCTGTTTAGTTAGATATGGTGATACTGTAATTTTAAGTACAGCGGTGGTATCAAAAAATGCCAATGTACTATCTGATTTTTTTCCTTTAATGGTGCTATATCAAGAAAAGTTATATTCAGTTGGTAAAATACCTGGTGGATTTATAAAAAGAGAAGGAAGACCTACTGAAAATGCAACATTAGCTGCTAGAATGATTGATAGACCAATGCGACCAATGTTTCCAAGTGATTTCAAAAATGAAGTTCAAATCGTTAATACAGTTTTATCAGTTGATCAAGACAATTCACCAGAAATGACTGCAATGTTCGGCTCATCTTTATGTGTTTCAATTTCGGAAATTCCTTTTGATGGTCCAATAGCAGGTGTTAAGGTCGGAAGAATTGGTGGTAAATTTATAATAAATCCAACAAAGGAACAAGCAGAACTTAGTGATATAGATTTAACTGTAGCAGGAACAAAAACTGCAATTAATATGGTTGAAGCAGGCAGCAGGGAAGTAAGTGAAGATGATATGCTAGAAGCTTTAATGTTTGGTCACGAAGCAATAAAAGAACTTGTTGCATTTCAAGAAGAAATTATTAAAGATTGTGGCAAGGAAAAAATGTCATATGATGTATTAGAAATTACTGATGAATTAAAAAATGAAATTAATGAATTAGCAAGTGATAATTTAAATTCTGCTATGAGAATAAAAGATAAACTAGAAAAATATGCTGCAATTGAAAAGGTAAAAGAAGATATAGTTAATAAATATATTTTGGAAAATGAACAATTAAAAGAGCGTGAATTAGAAGAATTAGTAACTAAGGTAAAACTTGTTTTAGAGGAAATAGAATATGATATTTTTAGAAAGATTGTAGTTAAAGAAAAAACTCGTGCTGATGGAAGAAGCATGACTGAAATAAGACCTATATCTACAGAAATTGACCTATTGCCAAGAACTCACGGATCTGCAATGTTTACTCGTGGTCAAACACAAAGCTTATCTGTTGTAACTTTAGGTGCACTAGGTGAACACCAAATTTTGGATGGCCTTTCAATTGAAGATGAAAAAAGATTTATGTTGCATTATAATTTCCCACAATTTTCAGTTGGTGAAACAGGTAGATATGGTAGTCCTGGAAGAAGAGAAATTGGGCATGGTGCATTAGGTGAAAGGGCATTAGCCCAAGTAATTCCAAGTGAAGATGTATTTCCATATACTATCAGAGTTGTATCTGAAATATTAGAAAGTAATGGTTCATCAAGTCAAGCAAGTATTTGTGCAGGATGTATGGCACTAATGGCTGCAGGTGTTCCTATTAAAGCACCAGTTGCTGGTATCGCAATGGGACTTATAACTGATGGTGATGATTATACTATTTTAACAGATATTCAAGGTATGGAAGATCACTTAGGGGATATGGATTTTAAAGTTGCTGGTACAAGGGACGGAATTTGTGCATTGCAAATGGATATAAAGATAAAGGGTATTACTAAAGAAATTTTAAAGAAAGCTCTTGCTCAAGCAAAAATTGCTCGTCTAGAAATATTAGACAAGATTGAAGCAACAATAAAGGAACCACGTAAAGAAGTAAGTAAATATGCACCAAAAACTTTAACATTTAAAATTAATCCAAATAGAATTAAAGAAGTTATTGGTCGTGGCGGTGAAATGATAACTAAGATAATTTGTGATGCTAGTGGTGTAACATCAGTAACAGATGTAAATGCAGTTAAAGTTGATTTAGAAGATGATGGAACAGTAATAATTTATCACTCTGATTCTGAAATAATTGAGAGAACTGCTGAAATGATTAAATCGATAGTTAGAGAAGTTGAAGATAATAAAATATACACCGGAAAAGTAGTCAAAGTAGAAGATTTTGGATGTTTTGTTGAACTATGGCCTGGATGTGAAGGGTTAGTACATGTATCACAATTAGATGAAAAGAGAGTTGAAAAACCAAGTGATATGGTAAAAGTAGGGGATGAAATTATTGTTAAATCTTTAGGATATGATAAAAAGGGAAGATTAAATCTTTCAAGAAAAGATGCACTTAAATAATTTGTCGAATTATTTTACAATAAAAAGCATAGATTTGTATTGACAATCATGCTTTTTTTATTTATACTTGAAACTGTGACTTTTGAAAGAGGTGAGAAAATGGATAATGAAATGCTAAATATGAATAATAAAAGAAAAATAACTAAATCTGATGTTGATATTTATAAAGCACTTACTTATACTTATTCTTCAACTGCAATTTTTATGGCAACTAATGCATTGTTAAATGATAATTGTTTATTTCTTTTTATACTTGCGGGATTATCTGGAATTAAAGCTTTAGAAGCAAGAAAAGAAATGCTTATTTTTTACAGAAAAATGCTTGTTGAAAGTGAAAACAAAAAAAATAATACAAAAACTTTATCAAAATTTTAATTTGTATAAATAATAAATTGACTTTACATAATAAATATGATAATCTTTATATAGCACGTAAGTGTTTTTTATTTGAAATGAAATCATATTATTAATGAGGTGTAGAATGAAAAAAATTGCAAGATTTTTTGCTAGTGTCAAAAAAGAAATGAAAAATGTTAGATGGCCTAGTAAAAAAGAATTAATCACTTATTCTATTGCTACAATTAGCTTTGTTATTTTCTTTGGTTTATTTTTTACTTTAACAGATTCTGGAATCGCATTAGTTAGGACGTTAATCGGATAATGCAAAAAGAATGGTATGTAGTTAATACTTACTCTGGACATGAAAATAAAGTAAAAGAAAAACTAGAAATGCGTGCTAGTAGCATGGGTATGGAAGACTATATTTATCGTGTAGTTGTTCCTGAAGTTAAAGAAATCGAAATAAAAGATGGAAAACAAAAAGAAAAAACAAAAAAAATGTTTCCTGGTTACATTTTAGTTGAAATGGTTATGAACGATGAAGCATGGTTTATTGTTCGTAATACACCTGGAGTTACAGGGTTTATAGGATCATCTGGTAAAGGTGCTAAACCATTCCCATTAACACCTATGGAAGTTGATAAAATTTTAGGTACAATGGGATTATCTAGATTAGAAATAGGTAATGAACTTAACGTAGATGAAATGGTTAAAGTTATAAATGGACCATTTGAAGGAATGTATGGAAAAATTAAAACAATTAATATGGAAACACAAAAATTAGAGGTTGCTTTAGATTTATTTGGTCAAGAAACAATTGTTGAAGTTGGCTTGTCAGAAATAGAGAAAGCATAATGAAAGTTTTTTTGAATAAAATATTTACAAATCAAACTAAATATGTTATTATAAAATGGCTATATTAATTTATATAGATTTTAAGTGGGAGCGCGGATGCATTATGACCACTCGCGAAAAAAATATAGGAGGTGTTTTTCGTGGCAAAACAAATTACAAAAGTAGTTAGTCTACAAATTCCAGCCGGTAAAGCAACACCAGCACCACCAGTTGGAACAGTTTTAGGTCCAACAGGAATTAATTTACAAGAATTTTGTACAAAATATAATGATGCTACTAGAGACAAAATGGGAGATATCGTACCAGTTAAAATTAATATCTATGAAGATAGAACTTTTGACTTCGTATTAAAAACTCCACCAGCAGCAGAATTAATTAAAAAAGTTGCTAAAATTAAATCAGGTTCGAAAAAGGGATCTACAGAAGTTGTTGCTACATTAACTAAAGCTCAATTAAAAGAAATAGCAGAAATTAAATTACCAGATTTAAACTGTTATTCAGTTGAAGAAGCAATGAAAATCGTTGCTGGAACAGCTAAAAATATGGGCGTAAATGTAGAAGAATAATTAAATTAAGAAAAATTTAAAAATTTTACATATAGGTATATTACCTATGTGGGAGGAAAAATCCGCATATACCACATAAGGAGGTAAAGAAATGAAAAAAGGAAAGAAATATACTGAAGTTTCTAAATTAGTTGAAAAAAATAAACTTTATTCTAAAGAAGAAGCTATTAAACTAGTTAAAAGTACAGCTGTTACAAAATTTGACTCATCTGTTGAAATTGCTATCAGATTAAATCTTGATACTAAAAAAGCAGATCAACAATTAAGAGGAGCTTTTGTTTTACCAAATGGTACAGGAAAAACTAAAAAAGTTTTAGTAATTGCTAAAGGTGATCAAGCTAAAGCTGCACAAGCTGCTGGAGCTGATTATGTTGGAGACATGGATTATTTAGAAAAAATCGAAAAAGAAAATTGGTTTGATTTTGATACAATGATTGCAACTCCAGACATGATGCCTGCATTAGGAAAACTTGGTAAAATTTTAGGTCCAAAAGGATTAATGCCAAATCCAAAAACAGGAACTGTTACAACTGATGTTAAAAAAGCTGTAGAAGAAGTTAAAAAAGGTCGTGTTGAATATCGTACAGATAGTTATGGTAATGTTCACGCACTAATTGGTAAAGTTTCTTTTGATGAAAAGAAATTACTTGAAAACTTAGAAGCTTTCGTATCATTAATTATAAAAAACAAACCAGCTGTTGTTAAAGGAACTTATGTTAAAGGCATTACAGTTTCATCAACAATGGGTCCTGGTATTAAAATTAATACAAATGATTTTGACAAATAATAAATAATGTGATACAATATTGTTGTTGTTTGAAAAAATATATAGTACCGTAGACAGTAGGAGGATAAAACCTTAAATATTCCTACCGAGGAACTTAACAAATTAAGTTTATCGAATTCCCTACGGTTTAATGTAGGGAATTTTTTATTACGGTATTACACAATTATATAGGAGGTGTAATATGGCTAATCAAAATATTATTGCTAAAAAGCAAGAAGTTGTTAATGAAATTAAAACTAAAGCAAGTGAATCAACAACTTTTGTAATTTTCGAAAATCATGGTTTAACCGTTGCTGAAACTAATGAATTAAGAAGAAAATTAAGAGAAAATGATTCAGAATTCAAAATTTATAAAAATACTTTAGTAACAAGAGCATTAAACGATTTAAATATTGATTTAGGTGTTCAAATGGAAGGACCTAAGGCAATTGCTTTTGGTAAGGATGCAATTGCTCCAATTAAAGTGCTTAGTGATTTCGCAAAAAATCATGAAGCTCTTGAAATGAAAATTGGTATGGTTGATGGCGAAGTTGCTGACATTAATATGTTAAATCAACTTGCAACAATACCTTCAAGAGAAGGATTACTTACAATGCTTGCTGGTGGATTAATGGGAGTAGTAAGAGATTTATCTATCAGCTTAGACTTATATAGTCAACAATTAGAAAAATAATTAAGGAGGAGTAGAGATGAAAAAGCTGTTAAATATAATTAGAATATCTATTGTATTATTTATTGCACTGTTAGTCATAATATTATTTATACCAATGACACCCAATAACTATACTAAGGAAGTAAAAACAGGTGGAGATATTGAAATTAAATATTTATCAATGGGAGATTATAAAGTTAAGAAAGTAAAAAAAGATGGCTCAGAAATAACGAAGAAATATTATATTTATTATCCTGAAGAATTAAGTAATATCAATAAAAAATATCCAGTAGTAGTTATATTAAATGGTACTGGAGTTTTGCCTAAAAAGTATAAAGCATTATTCAAACATTTAGCTTCTTGGGGATTTGTAGTTATTGGCAATGATGATGGTAGCACAGGATTTGGCAAGTCTGCTGATGAAACAATAGATTTGATTATATCTGAAAATAGTAATAGTAACAGTACTTTTTATGGTAAATTAGATTTAGACAACATAGGTATAACAGGACATTCACAAGGTGGAGCAGGAGTGTTAACAGCAACTTCTATTATGGAATATAAGGACAAATACAAAACAGCAGTAGCTTTATCTCCAACACACGAAGAAATTTCACATCAGTTTGGGTGGAAATATGATTTAACTAAAATAAATATACCAATATTGATGATAGCAGGAACTAATGGA
>OLHA01000121.1_pt1 | contig 43652 bp, 26 predicted proteins | sample 1605961 | NCBI WGS metagenome assembly OLHA01 (sample SAMN03283288) | human gut metagenome | biome: human-associated habitat; material: feces | host: Homo sapiens | place: Peru | collected 2012
ACATTAAATAATCAAAAAATAAAGAATTATTTAATATATGGTAATTCAACTCAAGATACAAGAAGTGGAAAGAATTTATTTGATTACAGTTATTTAAATTCAACATATTCAATTAATGGTTTAACGATGACAAGTACTGATGATGTTATAACAATTAATGGAACACTAAACAAACAGGGCAATTTAGTACTTTCAAAGGATTTTCCGAATAAGTTTGATACAAGTAAAACATATACATTGAAAATTCACGTAATAGGTGGAAACGCTGCTATTGGAGAAGGAACAGGAATAACCTTTGCATTTGCACTTTTTAATTCAACAAACACTAAATTTGTAAGAACGGATTTAAGTTCAACATCACTAGATAATATAGCCTCTGTAACTTTTTCTGGAAGTACTTTTGAAGGAGATGAAAATTTACATCTTTTATTTCAAAATTGGAGATTGGAATCCACATACAATAATTATCAAGTTAAAATTCAAATAGAAGAAGGATCGACAGCAACAGAATATGAAGAATATGGAATGATGCCAAGTCCAGAATTTCCAAGTGAAATAAATAATACAGGAGATTTAATAACAAAAGATAATTGTGCAAGTTATGGAAATGATGCTTGTGATAACATTGGCAAGTATGTAGTACAAGTAAAAGCAACTGGTAAAAACATACTTGATATATCAAAACTTGAAGCTGTAGCTTATTCGACAGGTTTAACACAAAGTTCTAATACTTTTAGTTTTAAAAGAACTGGAACTAAAAATACATCATCTATATTTACAAAAATAAAGCTTGAAGCTGGAACTTATACAATATCAGGTAATCTTACGCAAAGCGATGGCAAAAATGGTGGGTATGGAGTATATGATTTAGAAAAACAGGAATATTTAGTAAATAGAAGTTCGTCTGGTATTGGGACATCTACATTTAAAGTAACAGAAAGTAAAATATATTCATTAGGATTCTTTTGTAATTATAATTCAGAGGAAGGTACTCAAGTTACATATTCCAACATTCAGCTTGAATATGGTAGCAGTGCAACAACATACGAGCCATATAGAGAAGCAACTACCAATATTTATTTAGATGAACCATTAAGAAAAGTAGGGGATTATGTAGATTATATAGACTATTCAAATGGTAAAGTTGTTAGAAACACAAATTTAAAAACATTTAATGGTAATGAAGAGTGGTATCAATTTGGGTCTAATGTTGCATTAGCAAAGTGGGATGATGGAAAAACTCCATCACATGGTGATGTTGATATTACTGGAATATATAGTAATTTATTTAGAGAAAATAAAAATGCCCAGACCAGTGCTAATGATAATACTTTTTTAACACATAATATACTTAATGTTGATTGGATAGTTATAAATAGAAATATAAATGTTAGTGATTTCAAAACTTTGTTGGCAAATAAAAATGCAACTTTTATATATCCATTAGCTACTCCAATAGAAGAATCAATTAGTTTACCACAAATTAAAACTGTGGAAGGAACAAACTACATAACAGTAAACACATCAACTGATGCAAGTAATTTAAAGATAACAACTGAAAAATAAATTTACAAAAAATTTACAAGAAAAAGAGTTTATAAAAAAAACTCTTTTTAATATTAGCAAAAGTTGGTATAATTATAATGGTGAGAATATGAATAAAACTAAGGTAATTGCCGAAATAACACAAAGTAATAATGAGAAAGAGTTTATTAAGGCACTAATTGAAAATGGTGTTGATTTGTTTTTGCTTGATTTAAATAAAATTAACAAAGAATTATGCTTAGATATAATGAATAAAATTAATGATTTAAATGAAGAATTAAAAACTAATGTAGCAACTATTTTAGAATTGAAAAATAATAAAGTTCATTTAAATAAAATTATTAATGGTAGTGCAAATTTAAAAGAGAATGATAAGATTAGAATTTATATGGACCATACTGTAGGTGATGAAACTAAACTATCTGTTGATTATCATGAGATTATTAATGAAATAAAATATGACAGTATAATAAAACTAACTAATGGTTCTGTTGAATTAGAAGTACTAGATAAAAATGAAGGTTTTATATTGTGCTCTGTAAAAAAAGGTGGAATTGTTTATGAATATAGTGAATTAAATATTCCAGATATAAAAATTAATAAAAAATTCTTAACAAAATATAATAAAGATATGATTAAGTTTGCAGCAGAAATAGGAATTGACTATATTATTTTAGATTCTGTTACAGAACAAGAAGATGTTTTAGATATCAACGATTTATTAATAGATATGGAAAATAATCATTTAGGAATTATTACAAAAATTAACAATGCTTTTGCTTTAGAAGAAGTAGATGATATTATTAACATGAGCGAAGGAATTATAATTTCTCGAGACGAACTTAGGATGGAAGTTCCTGTTGAAAAAATACCAAGCATTCAAAAAAATATAATTAATAAATGTCATGATAGTGGTAAGGTTAGTATTATTTCTATTGAATCAGAATTGAACTTAGATAATGAATTATTATCTAAGTCAGAAGTAAGTGATCTTGCTAATGCTGTACTTGATGGTACAGATGCTATTATAATTGGTAATAATTCCCATAATAAAAGATATCCTATTGAATTAGTAAACGAAATAGAAAAGGTTATTAAATCAGCTGAAGAAGATATTGATTATGCGCATTTTTTAAAAAATGCCATTGCAACAGAAAATGAAGATACAACAGGTAATATAGCGTGTTCAGTAGCGGAAATTAGTGATAGATTGAACTGTAAAGCTATTGTTGCGCCAACCGTAAGTGGTTATACTGCTCGTAAAATGAGTCGCTTTAAACCTAAATGTCCTATTATAGCTATAAGTACTGACCGTGAAACAATGCGAAGTTTAGCAATCTATTTTGGTGTATGTCCTATATATATTGAAAGCTTAAAATCTTTAGATGATATTGTAAAACAGGCTAAAAAAATAGCTATAGATAATATTGATATAAAAGAAGGAGACAAAATAATAATTACGGGTGGTTATCCTTTTAAAGAAGTTAGACATACTAATTTTATTGAAATAGAAGAATTATAAAGAAAAGGGGTGGGGTTAATGTATCCACTAGGAGATAATTTTAAATTAAAAGTAAATCCAACTACTAATCAAAAAAATATAATTAGAGGTAATAAATATCGTATTAGTATTTTAACAGAAAGATTGATAAGATTTGAATATAACGAGTCTGGAATATTTGAAGATTTGCCAACAGAATTTGCTTGGAATCGTAATTTTCCAGATGTAAATTATAGTATTAAGCAAGATTCTAAATTTCTAGAAATAACAACATCTTATTTTAAGATATCATATACTAAAGAGAAAAGTTTTAAAGGTAGTAAAATTTCTCCAGATTCTAATTTAAAAGTAGAAATATTAAATTCAAATTCAGTATGGTATTACGGTCATCCAGAAGTAAAAAATTATGGTGCTCCTTCATCAGAAATTAATAGTAGTGATAGTAAGATTAAATTTTCAAAAAGTTTATACTCATTAGATGGCTTTGCTAGTTTTAATGATTCTAACTCTAAAGTTGTAGAAGAAGATGGAACATTAAGGGAAAGAAAAGAAAAAGAAATTGATATTTATTTATTTGCCTATCTAAAAGATTTTACAAAAGCCTTAAAAGATTATTTCTACCTAACTGGTTATCCTGCTTTAATTCCTAGATATGCTTTAGGTAACTGGTGGAGTAGACATTTAGCATACGATGATAATTCTTTAAAAAAATTAATAGATAATTTTGAAAGAAAGAATGTGCCTTTATCAATTCTTTTACTTGATAATGATTGGCATACGCAAATAGAAGGAAAAGAAGCTGGTTTTACTTTTAACAAAAAGTTATTTGCTGCTCCTTATGAAATGATTTCTTATGTTCATAATAAAGGAATAAAGCTAGGACTTAGTGTTAATCCAACAGAAGGTTTCTATTCTAATGATGAATTTTATCAACAAGCAAAAAAGTATTTGCAGGCTGATGAAAAAGGAACAATTCCTTTTAATGCTTTATCACCGCGCTTTATAGATGTTTATTTAAAACTATATATTCATCCTTTAGATGCATTAGAAGTTGATTTTTATTGGATAAAAAATAGTAGTAAAACAACTGATGAAGAACTTACAATGTTAAAACATTATCACATCTATGATATGATGCGTAATTATAAAAGAAGACCAATGATTTTAGCTAAAGGTACAAGTTTAGCTTCCCATCGTTATCCAGTCTTATATGCAGGAAAAACAACTGTTAGTTGGGATTCTTTAGCGCTTATGCCTTTTTATAATTTAAATGCGACTAATATTGGAGTGACATTTTGGAGTCATGACATAGGAGGTTATTATAAAGGGATTGAAGATAATGAACTTTATATTAGATTTGTACAGTTAGGAACTTTTTCTCCTATTTTAAAATTTGGTAGTGATGGAGGAAAATATTACAAAAGAGAACCATGGCGTTGGGGTGTAAAGACATATACAATTGTAAAAGATTATTTAACTTTACGTCATCAATTAATCCCATATTTATACTCAGAAGCATATAAGTATCACAAATTTGGAGATCCTATGTTGATACCACTTTATTATAAATATCCTGAAATGTATGATGATGATAGATATTCTAAAGAATATTACTTTGGTAGTGAATTATTTATTGCTCCTATAACTAAGAAAAAGGATTATACGATGGATAGATCAATTCATAAAATGTATATTCCAGAAGGTGTTTGGTATGATTTTGTAACAGGAAAGAAATTCCCTGGCGGTAAAGATTATGTTGGTTTCTTTAAAGACCAAGATTATCCTGTATTTGCTAAAGCTGGGGCTATTATTCCAATGGCTATTAGTGAAAAGATTAATGATACTAATCCACCTCAAAATATGGAAATACATGTTTTCCCAGGTAGAAGTAACTCTTACAACATATATGAGGATGATGGAACAACCGACTTATATTTAAAAGATTATTATTTATTAACGAATATTGAATATAATTATTCGGTTAATGATTATAAATTAGTTATGAAGTCTGTTGAAGGTAAATCAGGAATAGTACCTGATAGTCGTCATTATAAATTTAGATTTAGAAATACTAAAGAGCCATCTAAAATTTCTGTAACATTTAATGGTAGTCCTCTTAGATTTATGACATATGTGGATATTAATGACTATGTGGTTGAAATTCCTGAAGTTAATTCTATCGGAAACATTACTATTAATTTACAAGGTGATAATCTTGAAGTAAGTGCAATGAGAATAGTAAATGATGATATTGCTGAAATTATAAGTGATTTACAAATAGAAACAGAAATCAAAAATAGTTTGGATAAAGTTTTGTTTGGTGAGTTATCTAATAAGAAAAAAAGAATTGAAATCAGAAAATTAAAAGCTAAAGGTTTAGATAAGAAATATATGAAATTATTCTTAAAATTATTAGAATACGTAGATGAGGTATAAAACGATTAAAACCAATGAAAAATTCATTGGTTTTTTTGTGTAAAAAAATAATGAAGTGTCAAAAAAAAATCGGATTGTTGAAATTAAAATCAATTTAGCAAATACAAAAAAACGTACAAAATGTACGAAAATATCAAAAAATAATGTATTTTTTGTACGGAATGTGTTAAAACACTAGTGAGGTGACCTTAATGTATAGAAAAATAGAGGAAGATTTAAAGGCTTGGAAAAATGATTTTAAAATGCCACTTATGTTAGTTGAAGCAAAGCAAACTGGAAAAACTTATATACTAGAAAATTTTTGTAAAAATAATTTTGATAAATATGAAATAGATTTCTTAGTAAAAATAGATGGAGATATTATTCCTGTAGAAGTAAAAAGTGGTAGAAGAACTAATAGTAAAAGTTTAAATGAATATATAAAAAAATATAACCCTAAATATAGTATAAGAATATCACTTAAAAATTTTGACTTTGAAAACAATATAAAGTCAGTCCCACTATATGCAGTATTTTGTATAAATAATTAATAAAATTAAATAAACCCTTATGATATTTTTATAAGGGTTTATTTACGACCACATAACCAATCAAGAGAAATATTATATTTATTACATATTTGAATAGCAAAAGAAGTAAGTATTAAAGTTACACCATTTTCATAATCACTAATTATAGATCTGTCGCATTGTAAAAAATCGGCTAAATTTTGTTGAGTAAGATTTAATTGTTTTCTTACTTTTTTTAATCTTTCTGATACAACATTTAAATCAAGTTCCTTATTATAATTTATTTTTGAGTTAGTATTTGAAAGACCGACTATATAATCCATAGAAACATTAAAAAGATTACAGAAAGCATTTAATTTTCTTAAAGGTATAATTTTTTCTTTTGTTTCCCATCTTGTATAATTAGGTCTTGAAATGTTTAATTTATCTGCAACTTCTTTTTGTGTTAAGTTATTATTTTCTCTGACATTTCTAAGTCTATAAAATAAAAATTCATAATTCATAAAACCACCATCATATAAATTCTACCGTTGGCAAACAAAAAAATTATTAAAATGTACACAAATACCACATTTTGTGATATAATGAGATAGAATAGGAGTGAGATAGATGATTTTAGATGTAAAAAATAAAAAGATACTAACTATAGTATTCTCTTTATTAATAGTATTTATACTTGGTTTTATACTTATTCAAAATGCATTTTTTAAACCTACAAAGTTAAATTATTTTATAGCAAGCAAAATATATAAAACTCCAGCAAATACAGCATTTACAGATGAAAACTTTTATAAATGTGTAGTGGATGCTTATAATAGAAAAAATAATACTAGTCTACCTTATACTACTAACTTAAGTGATGAGCAGTTGAATACTATTAATGAACTGGTTTGTATGAATAATAATAAATCAGATGAAGAAAAAATTAAAAGTGTTAATGGGTTAGAAAGATTAATATCATTAAAACGTTTGGATGTATCAAGTAATCAACTAACAAATATGAATATAAGTAAAAATACATCATTAACATGGTTGGATGTGGGAGAAAACCAATTAACAAATTTAGATGTAAGTAAAAATACAGCATTGAAAATCTTCTCTGCAAACAATAATCAATTAACTGATATTGATATAAGTAAGAATATCGCATTGGAAAACTTGGATGTATCAAGTAATCAATTAACAGGTGTTGATATAAGTAAGAATACTGTATTGAAAAGCTCGAACGTGAGTAGTAATAAATTGACAGAATTGGATTTAAATAATAATACAGCATTAGAAAATTTGGATGCAAATAAAAATCAATTAACAAGTTTAGATGTAAGTAATAATCCTAAACTAACTAGTTTAGACATTTCTTTTAACAAGTTGGAAAATTTAAATTTAAGTAACACAAGTAAATTGAAACAATTGCTAGGCGCTTGGAACAATTTATCATATGTAGATTTGACTAATAGCCCAAATTTGGTTTGGATATCATTATATGAAAATAAATTAGAAGAAATTGATATTAGCAATTGTAAAAATTTAAAAATATTAGATTTAGGGTTAGATAATGTTAATAATTCTAATAATTTGACTTCAATAGATGTAAGTAAAAATATTAATTTAGAAGTATTAAAATTGGGGGGTAATAAAATTTCTAATATAGATTTAAAAAATAATATTAATTTAACTAGTTTAGAGATAGCATACAATAACATTACGAATATAGATCTAAGCAATAATATTAATTTGAATTGGCTGATTATAGATAATAATTATTTAAAAGAATTAGATGTAAGTAATAATTTATTATTAACAAATTTGGAAGTGGATAGAAATCAATTAACAAAATTGGATATAAGCAAAAACACTGATTTAATACATTTGAGAGCAGGTAATAATAAAATTACACAATTAGATACAAAAAACAATATAGGGTTACGTACCTTAGATGTTGAAGAAAATCAATTGACTAATTTAGATTTAAAAACAAATGAAAATTTAATTAGGTTAAGAGCTTATAGCAATAATTTTTCTAAGATATTAACAGTATATAAAAATGAAATGTTTGACTATCCTGATTTTTCTGAAATTTTATTTCCACAAGATAAAAATGTAAATTTATTAAATATTAAACAGGATAATAATATTGTTGAAATTATTGATACATCAAGTTCTGGATTTTATCAGTATGAGCTTAATTATGCACACAATATACAAAATTATAGCAATACTATTGAAGTTGTTCTGAATTTATACATAATAGAAGCCACAAGTGATAAATATGAGATAAATGCAGAAGAAGGATATATTTATACAAAAACGGATACAGATGAAAATACAATATTAAGTAATATTAATTTAAGCTATGGAGATGCATCAATAGAAGATAATAAATTATTAATTAAATATAATGAAAAATTAATTAAATCATTTGATATTGTAAATGTAAGCAGTGACGTTTATAAAATTACTGATAATTATTTATATTATGAAAATGGAAACATGAAGTCATCAAATATTAAATTAACAAATGCGACTTATACGGAAATTGATGATTCTCAACATAATAAGAAAATGAGTATTAAATATAATGGCAAAGAAATAGATCAATTAGATTTTGTAACATATTACTCTAATAAATATGATTTAACAAAAGATTATATATTTAGTGAAGAAGAATTAAATTTAGATTTAATTAATACAACTAATTTAATAAAAGAAATAAAAGATAATAAATTAATAATTAGATATAATGATGAGATTTTTAAAAACATAGATATTGTCAAAGTTGAAAGCAATAAATATGACTTAGGTAAAAATTATATTTATACAGGGACAAGTAATCTTGATTTAAACGATATAAATGTTATAAATGGTCAAAAGATTATAGAAGATGATAAATTAAAAATCAAATATAATGAAGATTTATTAAAAGAATATTCAATTTATAGTATTAACTTTGAAGATTATAAGGAATATGATAGGTTACTTATATTACCAGAAGATATTACTTATGAAGAACTTACAAATAATATAACAACTAATGGAGTAACTTATAAATTATTTAGTGGTGAAACAGAAATAACTAAAGGTAATATTAGTAAGGGGATGATTATAAAGATCTATTATGGTGATGAAGCAATAGATAAGTATGAAGTTACTAATGAATACTTAGAATTTGATGAATCATTAAATATAGATAATGAAACTAATATAATTGAAAAATTACCACGTAATTTAAAATTAAAAGACTTTATATCACTAATAAATACTAGTGGAAGTATAGAAATAAGAAATAATAATGAGTTGTTAAGTGATAAATCAGTTATAGGTACGGGAAGTAAATTAAAAATAACATTAAGTAAAGGAACAGTTGAATACACATTATCAGTTATAGGAGATGTAACAGGTAATGGACAAGCTAAGATGGCAGATGTTATGAAAATAGCCACACATATAATAGAAGGAAATGTAATAGAAGGAGAAACTTTTGAAAGAGCAGCTGATATTACAGGAGATGGAAAAATAAAAATGAATGATGTTATGAAATTAGCAACATTTATTATAGATGGAGGAGAGTTATAATGAAAAAAAGTAAAGTATTAGGAATTATTGGTGTAGGAGCACTAAGTTTATTACCATTTGGTATTAGTGCTGCGCCAAATGCTACGGCAACTATTTCTTGCCCAGATACAGCAAAGCCAGGTGAAGAAATAAGCTGTACAATAAACATCGCAAAAGAAGGAGCAAATATTAATGGTTTCGCTGCAAAATATGATTTTAGCACTGGTGTAACAAAGAAAGAATTAACTTTAAGTTTTAGCCCTGATGTTAATTCTCAAACTGAAAATGGTTTTGCAATAGGAAAGATAGCTGGATTAGGAGCAAATGTAAATTTTGGTACATTAAAAGTTCAAATGCCAACAAATGCATCTTCAAACGATACTTTTAAAGTGGGTTTAAAAGAACTAGATATAAGTAGTGGAGATGATTCCTATGATATCGCAAGTGCTAGTGATATAGTAAGAATTAAATCAAGTATTAATACACTATCTGTATTAACTGTAGATGGAGAAGATTATTTAAGCGTTACAGATACTAAAGATATTGATAAGGCTTCTATAAATATAGTAGCAACTGCAACAGATTCACATGCAAGAGTAGTAGGTGCTGGTGTTAAAAATTTATCCTATGGATTAAACGTTTTTGAAATTAAAATAACAAGTGAAACTGGTGAAGTAAAAACATATACTATTAAAATTAATAGACCTGATAATAGAAAAACTGATAAAGATTTATTAGGTTTTGGATTTTTAGATAAACAAATTGATTTTAATAAAGATAAATTAAATTATACAATAACTGTTGAAAATAATGTTTTAAAGTTGTTTGAAATTGATGGTGTTGATAAAAACGACAAAGGTGACACTTTGTATCTTGATTTAAATAAAATTGATTCTAATGGTGAAAATATGAAAATTATTTTTAATGGCCAAGAAATTGATTTTAATGCATTAGAAAATATGGTTGATGAAGATTGTGACGAAAATGATAAATGTACTTATAAAATTAACGGAGAAGTAGTTGGTGAGTACGATCCTAATAATTTAGATGAATCTTATTTTAAATTACCATATGGTGAATTAAAAGTAGGAGAGAATAAATTGGAAATTGTTGTAATTGCTGAAAATGAAACTAGTAAAACTTATACATTTACAATTACAAGAAAAGATGTAGAAAAAGTGGTAGAAAATCCAAAAACAGGATTATTTATAGGCGTAGGAACAGTTGGCTTTGTTGGAATTATTAGTGCAGGTTTATATTTCTTATTAAAAAAGAAAAATTCATTTCCTAAGGCTTAATTAGAAAAGAGGTAAGTATGAAAAAGATATTAGTCCAAATAGAAAAAGATTATATATCTTTTTCTCTATCTCATGATATAAACTTAGAAGATTATAATAAAACTAATATATTTAGTAATAAAAAATTAAAATTTAGTGATAATTTTATTGTGGAAAACCTAGATACAGTTGGTAATTTATTTGATATGTTAATGGCTAATTTAAAAATAAATAAAGTTGTTATAGAAGATGTTTCTATTGCAGATACAATTTTAAAATTATTGCAATATATAAAAAATATAAATATGATTTATTTCAAAGAAGATAAGCAACTCGACTATAGTTTATGTACTTTGATGCTTGAAAATAAATATCTATATTTTATAAATTGTTATAGTATGCCAGAATATGTTTTTGATAGATTTAATACTTTAAAAAAGGTTAAAGTAAAACTTAGATATGAGATTTTTTCTATAAGTAAGTTTATGGAAGAAAATAATATGAAAACATATTCTGACATGTATTACCAAAAAATAATTAAATTAAATAAAATCATGCAAAAAGAAGATATAGAAGATCTACTGGCTTTCTTAAAAATTAACAATCATTTAAAAGTAGTAAACATATCTGATTATTGTTATGAAAATTTAGTTATTATTTTAAACACTTTAAAAAAATATCACAAAGATAACATGTTAATTGTTATTAATCAAAACAAAAATGATGATCTTTTAAATAGTATAGATGATTTTAAAGATCTAGAAGATGAATACAATGTTAGGATCAAAATAAATTATGATGAAGAATATAAAAAAAAGAACAGATTTAAACAATTAAATTTAAATGTTATAAAAGCGATTGTTTTGGTAGTACTATTTATATCGATATCTATAACAATACTTTATTTTATATTAAATAAAAAAGAAGAAGAAAAAATAGATTCAATAACCGAAACTGTAAATGAATCTATAAATGAAATACTTAATGAAAATACAGATGATAATGAAGAAGAAAGTGAATACGATAATAATTTAAATAATAATCATTTTGGAAAGTCTTATTATACAAAATATGAAGAAGTATTTGATAAATTATTAGAAATAAACAAAGATACAGTAGGTTGGATAAAAGTAAACAATACTAAAGTTAATTATCCAGTTGTACAAGCTAGTGATAATGATTACTATTTAAAACATGCTTTTGATAATGAAAAGAATTTAGCAGGATGGATATTTGTAGATTATAGAAATAAATTAGATGATAAGAATGTAATTATATATGGGCATAGTATTAAAAAAGGAGAATTAATGTTTGGATCACTAAGACATACTATAGAAGAGTCATGGTATAAAAATAGTGATAATCAAATAATTATATTTAATACTAGAAACGGAAATAATAAATATCAAATATTTTCTATATACACAGTAGAAGATACAGATAATTATTTGATAACTAACTTTAGTAGTAATAGTAGTTTTAGAGAATATATAAATAAATCATTAGAAAGAAGTATATATGATTTTAAAGTAGATATAAATGATAATGACAACATTATAACATTATCAACATGTCATAAAGATGATAAACATAGACTTGTTATTCAAGCTAAAAAGATTTAGGAGGTATGTATTATGAAGAAAGTGAGTAAAAAAATATTAATAAGCAGTTCCTTAGTGTTATTGACTTTAGTAGGTGTGACTTTATGTATAGATTATGCATTATTTAAACCTACAAAAATAAATAGTTTTATAGCAAGCAAAATATATAAAACTCCTGCAAATAAAGCATTTACTGATGAAAACTTTTATAAATGTGTTGTTGATGCTTATAATAATAAGAATAATACAAGTGTAGCATACACAGACAATTTAACAGATGAACAGTTATCAACTATAACAAGTTTATATTGTAGCAACAAAGAGATAAAGGAAATAAATGGGATTTTAAAACTCTCTAATGTTGAATATATAGATTTTGGAAATAATTTAATAACAGAAGCCAATATTTCATCTTTAAATAAATTAGAGTCATTTAATTTTGGAGGCAATGATTTGCTTGATGGACCAAAAATTAATAATAAAGTTTACTTAGAAGTGGATAAAAAATATAAACTTAAATTAAATCTAAGTTTACCACAACAATTTGAAATTGAGTATAGTGATGTAATGAACAGGACATTATTTGAAAAAATAAGTGATAATGAATTTAATATTACGTTAAGTGTTACTTACGGTACTGAAATGGGTATAAAAATAAAAAATATTAATACAAATAATTATTCAAATGTATATTATTGGTTGGTTGGTTATAAAATAAACGCTATTGATGATATTATTTTATTTAATGATGAAAACTATATAGTCAATCCATTTATATCCCCAATTGAATATGATGAGTTGAATAATTTTACAATCAAACATTCTTGTGAAGATATTTCAATAAATCAAAACATAATTACATCTACAAAATCAACAGATTGTAAGTTAACTATAGTAGGTCCTAACAACATTTATAGTTTTGATGTAAATGTTCATTCTATTAATTTTGATGTTACACAATATAAAATTGAAGGTTTAAATATTTTTACTGGTTATGATAATACTGAAGATAAAATTCGCCCTAATTTAATTTTAGATGGTGCTGAAATGATTTTTAAAGCCCAAAGGGATGGAGTTAATCGAGTCATAATATCTTATAATGGTAAAGAAATACAAGAATATAATATTTTCTATTTGGTCGCTGAAAATATTAATAAATTTGATGTACAAAATTTATATGATGAAAAACCTTATGTATTTTTAATTAACGATTCTATTAACAAATTATTAACGGAAAAAAAGAATTATGTTTCTGGTTGGTATAAACAGGGTAGTTCTACATATGGCGGACCATTTTATTTTGATTACGATGAGGAAAATCAGCTTTTAAAATCTATCCCGTACACAATCATTGTATTTAATTTAAATACAATGTATAACGTAAATGTCGAAGAAGGATATATTTATACAGGACTGGATAATGATTCAGAAACAATATTAAGTAATATTAATTTAAATTATGGAGAAGCATCAATAGAAGATAATAAGTTATTGATTAAGTATGATGGAGAATTAATTAAATCATTTGATATTGTAAATGTATCAAGTAGTAAATATGATATAAGTAAAAGTTATATATATACAGGAACAAATGATTTAAGTTTAGAAGATATTAATGTTACAAAAGGCAAAAAAATTGTAGAAGATAGTAAGTTAAAAATTAAATATAATGATAATATCTTAAAAGAGTATGATTTGGTAAAAATATCAAGTGAAAAATATGACTTAACAAAAGAATATATATTCGATAATGAATTTAATGTTAATAATATAACATTAACTAATGGAACAAAGACCTTAAAAGATAATAAGTTATTGATAAAATATAGTGATGAAGTATTAGAATCATACGATATAGTTACTCTTAGTAGCAAAACATATGATTTGACTAAGGATTATATATTTACGGAAGAAGAGTTAAACTTAGATTTAATCAATACAACTAATTTAACAAAAGAAGTAATTAATAATAAGCTAGTTATTAAATATAATAATGAAATTTTCAAAAGTATAGATATTGTAAATATATCAAGTAGTAAATATGACTTAAGTAAAAAATATATTTATACATTAACTGAAGAACTGGATTTAAATAATATAAATGTTATAAATGGTCAAAAAAGTATTGAAGATAATAAGCTATTGATTAAGTATGATGGAGAATTAATTAAATCATTTGATATTGTAAAAATATCAAATGAAAAATATGACTTAACAAAAGGATATATATTTGATAATGAATTTAATATTGATAATATAACATTAACTAACGGAACTAAAGAGGTAAAAGATAATCAGTTACTAATAAAGTATGATGAAGATTTGTTACAATCGTATGATTTGATTTCTATTAGTAGCGACAAGTATGATTTGACTAAAGATTATATATATATAGGAACAAGTCCTTTTACATTTGATGATTTTAAAGTTACAAAAATTAAATGGGCTTTAAAGGATAGTAAGTTAGAATTTAAATCTCATAATGGTGATTTGATAAAAGAATATCAAGTAATAAGTATTAATTTTGGGGAGTATAAGACATATGATGGTTTACTAATTTTGCCAGAAGATATTACATACGAAGAGCTTACAAATAATATAACAACTAATGGTGTAACCTATAAGATATTTAATGGTGAATCAGAAGTAACAGAAGGTAATTTAAGTGAAGGTATGATTGTAAAGATCTATTATGGGGATGAAGTGATAGATAAGTATGAAGTGACTAATGAATATTTAGAGTTAGACGAATCATTAAATATAGATAATGAAGTTAATATAATAGAAAAGTTACCACGTAATTTAAAATTAAAAGACTTTATATCATTAATAAATACTAGTGGAAGTATAGAAGTAAGAAATAACAATAATGAATTATTAAGTGATGATTCAATTATAGGTACAGGTAGTAAAGTAAAGATAACATTAAGTAAAAGAACTGTTGAATATACATTATCGGTTAAAGGAGATGTAACAGGTAATGGACAAGCCAAGATGGCAGATGTTATGAAAATAGCAACACATATAATAGAAGGAAATATAATAAGTGGTGATGCTTTTGAAAGAGCAGCTGATATTACAGGAGATGGAAAGATAAAAATGAATGATGTTATGAAGTTAGCAACATTTATTATAGATGGAGGAGAATTGTAATGAAAAAGACGTTAAAGATCTTATTACCTATTTTAATTATTTGTATTGTAGGTAGCGCTTATTATAACTTGACTAAACCAACTAAAATAAATAGTTTTATAGCAAGTAAAATATATAAAAATCCTGCAAATACAGCCTTTACCGATGAGAACTTTTATAAGTGTGTTGTGGATAGTTATAATGATAGAAATGGTACGAGTGTGGCATATACAACTAATTTAACAGATGAACAATTAAAGACTATTACTTTTTTAAATTGTTACGGTTATAGAAAATCAGATGAAGAAAAAGTAATTAGTGTAAATGGTCTTGAAAAATTAGTTAATATTACTAAATTATATTTAATCGATAATTTAATAACTAATATAGATTTAAGTAAAAATACCAAGTTAACTGATTTAAGGTTATCTGGAAATCAATTAACAACATTAGATGTAAGTCAGAACACAGAATTAACACATTTGGATGCAAAGAACAATCAACTAATAAATTTGGATGTAAGTAATAATACAGAATTGGTAGAATTATTTGTTCCTAAAAATCAATTAAACTCATTAGATATCCCTAATAACATAACTATAAGAGAATTAGATGTATCAGAAAATCAATTGACAAACTTGGAAGTGAAAAACATAGTATATTTAGATGTATCAGAAAATCAATTGACAAACTTGGAAGTGACAAACATAGTATATTTGGATGTATCAAAAAATCAATTGACTACTTTGAATTTGGAAAATAATCCAAAATTATCAAGTATTGACGCATACAATAATAAATTAACAAATATAGATGTAAGTAACAATACATCATTAACAAGTTTGCATGTATATAACAATCAATTAACAAATATAAATGTAAGTAAAAATGCATCATTGAAAACATTGAGGGCAAAGAACAATCGATTAACAAATGTTGATGCAAGTAATAATACAGAATTAACATATTTGGATGTAGGAAATAATCAATTAACAACAATAGACGTGAGCAACGATATATCATTAAAGTATTTAATAATAACCTCTAATCCTTTTATAGAAAACAAAGGCATTTACAAAAACGATACATTTGATAATACAAATTCAATTGTTAAATTACCAAAAGATAAAGAATCAATACTAACAACGATATTACAAAATCATGGACCAAGAGATAAGGTTGATACATCAAATCAAGGAAATTATCAATATGATTTAACGTTTAAACATACTATTGGAGATAATACTGGAAGTATATATTATGTCAAATTAAATTTATACATAATAGAAGCCACAAGTGATAAATATGAGATAAATGCAGAAGAAGGATATATTTATACAAAAACGGATACAGATGAAAATACAATATTAAGTAATATTAATTTAAGCTATGGAGATGCATCAATAGAAGATAATAAATTATTAATTAAATATAATGAAAAATTAATTAAATCATTTGATATTGTAAATGTAAGCAGTGACGTTTATAAAATTACTGATAATTATTTATATTATGAAAATGGAAACATGAAGTCATCAAATATTAAATTAACAAATGCGACTTATACGGAAATTGATGATTCTCAACATAATAAGAAAATGAGTATTAAATATAATGGCAAAGAAATAGATCAATTAGATTTTGTAACATATTACTCTAATAAATATGATTTAACAAAAGATTATATATTTAGTGAAGAAGAATTAAATTTAGATTTAATTAATACAACTAATTTAATAAAAGAAATAAAAGATAATAAATTAATAATTAGATATAATGATGAGATTTTTAAAAACATAGATATTGTCAAAGTTGAAAGCAATAAATATGACTTAGGTAAAAATTATATTTATACAGGGACAAGTAATCTTGATTTAAACGATATAAATGTTATAAATGGTCAAAAGATTATAGAAGATGATAAATTAAAAATCAAATATAATGAAGATTTATTAAAAGAATATTCAATTTATAGTATTAACTTTGAAGATTATAAGGAATATGATAGGTTACTTATATTACCAGAAGATATTACTTATGAAGAACTTACAAATAATATAACAACTAATGGAGTAACTTATAAATTATTTAGTGGTGAAACAGAAATAACTAAAGGTAATATTAGTAAGGGGATGATTATAAAGATCTATTATGGTGATGAAGCAATAGATAAGTATGAAGTTACTAATGAATACTTAGAATTTGATGAATCATTAAATATAGATAATGAAACTAATATAATTGAAAAATTACCACGTAATTTAAAATTAAAAGACTTTATATCACTAATAAATACTAGTGGAAGTATAGAAATAAGAAATAATAATGAGTTGTTAAGTGATAAATCAGTTATAGGTACGGGAAGTAAATTAAAAATAACATTAAGTAAAGGAACAGTTGAATACACATTATCAGTTATAGGAGATGTAACAGGTAATGGACAAGCTAAGATGGCAGATGTTATGAAAATAGCCACACATATAATAGAAGGAAATGTAATAGAAGGAGAAACTTTTGAAAGAGCAGCTGATATTACAGGAGATGGAAAAATAAAAATGAATGATGTTATGAAATTAGCAACATTTATTATAGATGGAGGAGAGTTATAATGAAAAAAAGTAAAGTATTAGGAATTATTGGTGTAGGAGCACTAAGTTTATTACCATTTGGTATTAGTGCTGCGCCAAATGCTACGGCAACTATTTCTTGCCCAGATACAGCAAAGCCAGGTGAAGAAATAAGCTGTACAATAAACATCGCAAAAGAAGGAGCAAATATTAATGGTTTCGCTGCAAAATATGATTTTAGCACTGGTGTAACAAAGAAAGAATTAACTTTAAGTTTTAGCCCTGATGTTAATTCTCAAACTGAAAATGGTTTTGCAATAGGAAAGATAGCTGGATTAGGAGCAAATGTAAATTTTGGTACATTAAAAGTTCAAATGCCAACAAATGCATCTTCAAACGATACTTTTAAAGTGGGTTTAAAAGAACTAGATATAAGTAGTGGAGATGATTCCTATGATATCGCAAGTGCTAGTGATATAGTAAGAATTAAATCAAGTATTAATACACTATCTGTATTAACTGTAGATGGAGAAGATTATTTAAGCGTTACAGATACTAAAGATATTGATAAGGCTTCTATAAATATAGTAGCAACTGCAACAGATTCACATGCAAGAGTAGTAGGTGCTGGTGTTAAAAATTTATCCTATGGATTAAACGTTTTTGAAATTAAAATAACAAGTGAAACTGGTGAAGTAAAAACATATACTATTAAAATTAATAGACCTGATAATAGAAAAACTGATAAAGATTTATTAGGTTTTGGATTTTTAGATAAACAAATTGATTTTAATAAAGATAAATTAAATTATACAATAACTGTTGAAAATAATGTTTTAAAGTTGTTTGAAATTGATGGTGTTGATAAAAACGACAAAGGTGACACTTTGTATCTTGATTTAAATAAAATTGATTCTAATGGTGAAAATATGAAAATTATTTTTAATGGCCAAGAAATTGATTTTAATGCATTAGAAAATATGGTTGATGAAGATTGTGACGAAAATGATAAATGTACTTATAAAATTAACGGAGAAGTAGTTGGTGAGTACGATCCTAATAATTTAGATGAATCTTATTTTAAATTACCATATGGTGAATTAAAAGTAGGAGAGAATAAATTGGAAATTGTTGTAATTGCTGAAAATGAAACTAGTAAAACTTATACATTTACAATTACAAGAAAAGATGTAGAAAAAGTGGTAGAAAATCCAAAAACAGGATTATTTATAGGCGTAGGAACAGTTGGCTTTGTTGGAATTATTAGTGCAGGTTTATATTTCTTATTAAAAAAGAAAAATTCATTTCCTAAGGCTTAATTAGAAAAGAGGTAAGTATGAAAAAGATATTAGTCCAAATAGAAAAAGATTATATATCTTTTTCTCTATCTCATGATATAAACTTAGAAGATTATAATAAAACTAATATATTTAGTAATAAAAAATTAAAATTTAGTGATAATTTTATTGTGGAAAACCTAGATACAGTTGGTAATTTATTTGATATGTTAATGGCTAATTTAAAAATAAATAAAGTTGTTATAGAAGATGTTTCTATTGCAGATACAATTTTAAAATTATTGCAATATATAAAAAATATAAATATGATTTATTTCAAAGAAGATAAGCAACTCGACTATAGTTTATGTACTTTGATGCTTGAAAATAAATATCTATATTTTATAAATTGTTATAGTATGCCAGAATATGTTTTTGATAGATTTAATACTTTAAAAAAGGTTAAAGTAAAACTTAGATATGAGATTTTTTCTATAAGTAAGTTTATGGAAGAAAATAATATGAAAACATATTCTGACATGTATTACCAAAAAATAATTAAATTAAATAAAATCATGCAAAAAGAAGATATAGAAGATCTACTGGCTTTCTTAAAAATTAACAATCATTTAAAAGTAGTAAACATATCTGATTATTGTTATGAAAATTTAGTTATTATTTTAAACACTTTAAAAAAATATCACAAAGATAACATGTTAATTGTTATTAATCAAAACAAAAATGATGATCTTTTAAATAGTATAGATGATTTTAAAGATCTAGAAGATGAATACAATGTTAGGATCAAAATAAATTATGATGAAGAATATAAAAAAAAGAACAGATTTAAACAATTAAATTTAAATGTTATAAAAGCGATTGTTTTGGTAGTACTATTTATATCGATATCTATAACAATACTTTATTTTATATTAAATAAAAAAGAAGAAGAAAAAATAGATTCAATAACCGAAACTGTAAATGAATCTATAAATGAAATACTTAATGAAAATACAGATGATAATGAAGAAGAAAGTGAATACGATAATAATTTAAATAATAATCATTTTGGAAAGTCTTATTATACAAAATATGAAGAAGTATTTGATAAATTATTAGAAATAAACAAAGATACAGTAGGTTGGATAAAAGTAAACAATACTAAAGTTAATTATCCAGTTGTACAAGCTAGTGATAATGATTACTATTTAAAACATGCTTTTGATAATGAAAAGAATTTAGCAGGATGGATATTTGTAGATTATAGAAATAAATTAGATGATAAGAATGTAATTATATATGGGCATAGTATTAAAAAAGGAGAATTAATGTTTGGATCACTAAGACATACTATAGAAGAGTCATGGTATAAAAATAGTGATAATCAAATAATTATATTTAATACTAGAAACGGAAATAATAAATATCAAATATTTTCTATATACACAGTAGAAGATACAGATAATTATTTGATAACTAACTTTAGTAGTAATAGTAGTTTTAGAGAATATATAAATAAATCATTAGAAAGAAGTATATATGATTTTAAAGTAGATATAAATGATAATGACAACATTATAACATTATCAACATGTCATAAAGATGATAAACATAGACTTGTTATTCAAGCTAAAAAGATTTAGGAGGTATGTATTATGAAGAAAGTGAGTAAAAAAATATTAATAAGCAGTTCCTTAGTGTTATTGACTTTAGTAGGTGTGACTTTATGTATAGATTATGCATTATTTAAACCTACAAAAATAAATAGTTTTATAGCAAGCAAAATATATAAAACTCCTGCAAATAAAGCATTTACTGATGAAAACTTTTATAAATGTGTTGTTGATGCTTATAATAATAAGAATAATACAAGTGTAGCATACACAGACAATTTAACAGATGAACAGTTATCAACTATAACAAGTTTATATTGTAGCAACAAAGAGATAAAGGAAATAAATGGGATTTTAAAACTCTCTAATGTTGAATATATAGATTTTGGAAATAATTTAATAACAGAAGCCAATATTTCATCTTTAAATAAATTAGAGTCATTTAATTTTGGAGGCAATGATTTGCTTGATGGACCAAAAATTAATAATAAAGTTTACTTAGAAGTGGATAAAAAATATAAACTTAAATTAAATCTAAGTTTACCACAACAATTTGAAATTGAGTATAGTGATGTAATGAACAGGACATTATTTGAAAAAATAAGTGATAATGAATTTAATATTACGTTAAGTGTTACTTACGGTACTGAAATGGGTATAAAAATAAAAAATATTAATACAAATAATTATTCAAATGTATATTATTGGTTGGTTGGTTATAAAATAAACGCTATTGATGATATTATTTTATTTAATGATGAAAACTATATAGTCAATCCATTTATATCCCCAATTGAATATGATGAGTTGAATAATTTTACAATCAAACATTCTTGTGAAGATATTTCAATAAATCAAAACATAATTACATCTACAAAATCAACAGATTGTAAGTTAACTATAGTAGGTCCTAACAACATTTATAGTTTTGATGTAAATGTTCATTCTATTAATTTTGATGTTACACAATATAAAATTGAAGGTTTAAATATTTTTACTGGTTATGATAATACTGAAGATAAAATTCGCCCTAATTTAATTTTAGATGGTGCTGAAATGATTTTTAAAGCCCAAAGGGATGGAGTTAATCGAGTCATAATATCTTATAATGGTAAAGAAATACAAGAATATAATATTTTCTATTTGGTCGCTGAAAATATTAATAAATTTGATGTACAAAATTTATATGATGAAAAACCTTATGTATTTTTAATTAACGATTCTATTAACAAATTATTAACGGAAAAAAAGAATTATGTTTCTGGTTGGTATAAACAGGGTAGTTCTACATATGGCGGACCATTTTATTTTGATTACGATGAGGAAAATCAGCTTTTAAAATCTATCCCGTACACAATCATTGTATTTAATTTAAATACAATGTATAACGTAAATGTCGAAGAAGGATATATTTATACAGGACTGGATAATGATTCAGAAACAATATTAAGTAATATTAATTTAAATTATGGAGAAGCATCAATAGAAGATAATAAGTTATTGATTAAGTATGATGGAGAATTAATTAAATCATTTGATATTGTAAATGTATCAAGTAGTAAATATGATATAAGTAAAAGTTATATATATACAGGAACAAATGATTTAAGTTTAGAAGATATTAATGTTACAAAAGGCAAAAAAATTGTAGAAGATAGTAAGTTAAAAATTAAATATAATGATAATATCTTAAAAGAGTATGATTTGGTAAAAATATCAAGTGAAAAATATGACTTAACAAAAGAATATATATTCGATAATGAATTTAATGTTAATAATATAACATTAACTAATGGAACAAAGACCTTAAAAGATAATAAGTTATTGATAAAATATAGTGATGAAGTATTAGAATCATACGATATAGTTACTCTTAGTAGCAAAACATATGATTTGACTAAGGATTATATATTTACGGAAGAAGAGTTAAACTTAGATTTAATCAATACAACTAATTTAACAAAAGAAGTAATTAATAATAAGCTAGTTATTAAATATAATAATGAAATTTTCAAAAGTATAGATATTGTAAATATATCAAGTAGTAAATATGACTTAAGTAAAAAATATATTTATACATTAACTGAAGAACTGGATTTAAATAATATAAATGTTATAAATGGTCAAAAAAGTATTGAAGATAATAAGCTATTGATTAAGTATGATGGAGAATTAATTAAATCATTTGATATTGTAAAAATATCAAATGAAAAATATGACTTAACAAAAGGATATATATTTGATAATGAATTTAATATTGATAATATAACATTAACTAACGGAACTAAAGAGGTAAAAGATAATCAGTTACTAATAAAGTATGATGAAGATTTGTTACAATCGTATGATTTGATTTCTATTAGTAGCGACAAGTATGATTTGACTAAAGATTATATATATATAGGAACAAGTCCTTTTACATTTGATGATTTTAAAGTTACAAAAATTAAATGGGCTTTAAAGGATAGTAAGTTAGAATTTAAATCTCATAATGGTGATTTGATAAAAGAATATCAAGTAATAAGTATTAATTTTGGGGAGTATAAGACATATGATGGTTTACTAATTTTGCCAGAAGATATTACATACGAAGAGCTTACAAATAATATAACAACTAATGGTGTAACCTATAAGATATTTAATGGTGAATCAGAAGTAACAGAAGGTAATTTAAGTGAAGGTATGATTGTAAAGATCTATTATGGGGATGAAGTGATAGATAAGTATGAAGTGACTAATGAATATTTAGAGTTAGACGAATCATTAAATATAGATAATGAAGTTAATATAATAGAAAAGTTACCACGTAATTTAAAATTAAAAGACTTTATATCATTAATAAATACTAGTGGAAGTATAGAAGTAAGAAATAACAATAATGAATTATTAAGTGATGATTCAATTATAGGTACAGGTAGTAAAGTAAAGATAACATTAAGTAAAAGAACTGTTGAATATACATTATCGGTTAAAGGAGATGTAACAGGTAATGGACAAGCCAAGATGGCAGATGTTATGAAAATAGCAACACATATAATAGAAGGAAATATAATAAGTGGTGATGCTTTTGAAAGAGCAGCTGATATTACAGGAGATGGAAAGATAAAAATGAATGATGTTATGAAGTTAGCAACATTTATTATAGATGGAGGAGAGTTGTAATGAAGAAAAGTATAGGTTATATAATTGGAATTGGTTTTTTTGTTTTTTCACCTTTGATTGCCAAAGCTGGGAGTATTAATCTTTCTTTAAATTGTCCAGAAAGTGGTAAAGCAGGTGAAACAATAAGCTGTAGCGTTAATGCTTCTTCTAGCGCTAATATTAATGGCGTTACGGCTAATTATAATTTAGATAGTGGAGTTAGCTTGGTTAGTTTTACTCCTAGTAATGGGCTATCTAATTATGGTAGTAGCGTTAAAGGATTTGCTGTTGGTAACACAAATGGAGTTGGTAATAGTACAAATGTTGGAACGTTAAAAGTAACTTTACCAAGCAATGCGACATCAAATCAAACATATAAAATAGGTTTAACTAACGTTGGAGGTAGTGATACTAATTTTGATGATTTGTCTGGATCAAGTGTAAGCAAATCAGTAAGAATTAAATCAAATATCAATACTTTATCTAGCTTGAGTGTAAGTGGGGCTAATATTAATTTTTCTGAAAATAATATTAGTTATAGCGCTACTGTTTCTTCGGAAACAATAGTTATTAGTGCAAATGCAAAAGATAGTAGAGCAAGTGTTAGTGGAATAGGTACCAAAACATTAAATTATGGTAATAATACATTTAATATAACTGTTACAAGTGAAGATGGTAATAAAAAAATATATACAATAAATATTAATAGACCAACACCTGCACCTTCAGATAATACTTTACCTAAGACAGAGGAAAAAACAGAAAATAAGAGTCCGAATAATTCTAATTCCACGGGAGGAAATACTACTACTAGTAAAAGTAGTAATGCATTGTTAAAATCACTTGTTATAGGTGGAACTAACATTTCATTTTCACAATCAGTTTTAGATTATGAAGCAAGTGTAGAATATGATGTTGATAAGATAACAATAGAAGCTGTAGCAGTTGATTCAAAAGCAAAAATAACGATTCCTACTAAATTGGATTTAAATGTTGGTAGAAATGAATTTTTAGTTACGGTTATTGCCGAAGATGGTAGTACTAAAGTATATAAAATAATTGTAAACAGAAAAGAAGAAGGTATTACTATATCAAACAATAATAATTTAGCCTCTCTTGAAATTGACAATCATAATATTGATTTTAATAAAGATACATATGATTATGAAGTAACTACAAATTTAGATAGCCTAGAAATAAAAGCTTTAGCAGAAGATGAAAAAGCTAAGATAGAGATAATTGGTAATGAAAACCTAGAAAATGGTAGTAAGATTATTGTAAGGGTAACAGCAGAAGATGGTAGTACAAAAGAATATAATATTAACATTATAAAAAAACAACAATCTAATGCTTTAGGATTTATTATAGGTGGTATAGTAGTAGTTATAGCTTTAGTTGGAACTTTTATATTTGTAAAAAGAAAAAATAAATAATTTATTAAACCAATGAAAAAATCATTGGTTTTTTGTATTATAAATATTTTTGTAGGTGATGTTTTCTGATATAATATTGATAGGTAGTAGGTGAAGTTATGAGAAGTCCGATTTATTATGGGGCAAGGGGATTTGCAAGAGAAATTAATAGACAACGAAATCAATATCAAAAAAGTATTGAAAAAGAACAAAAAAAAGCATTAAAAGAAGAAATGTATAATAATGGCTATGAATTTGAACAGAATGAAAATAGACGGTTAGAAAAGAAAAAACAAATGTGCTTTAATTATGCGACAATAATGATAAAACAAAATCCGTATTTTGATTTTGAATTATTAAAAGAAAAATATATTCCTGCGGTGTTTGATTATGAAAAAGAACCTGAATATATTGATCGTGCTAGTAATATTTTTGTTCCTGAGGAAAAAAAGCTAGAAAAAATATTTAAATCACTTAGAAAAAATAGAATAAAAAAAGAAATTCAAAAACAAAATCAAATAGATGCAGACAAAAAAGATTTTGAAGAAAGAAAGGAATTTTATGAAATTAACCGTGAAATTGCTTTAAATAAATTTAAAAAGGAAGAGAAGAAAAAGCAAGAATCTATAGAAAAGCAAAATAAAAATATTGATGAATTTAAAAGAAATTATTTTGTAAGAGAAGAAGAAGCTCAAAAAAAATATTTGACAATGCTAATGACCAATTATCTAAATGAACATGAAACTAAAATGTTTTCTAGCATAAATCTTGATTATACTTCTGAAAGTAAAATTTTAATTGTTGAAATAGAAATGAATGATGTGATTGAATATTTTGAATTCTCACATTGTAAATATCTTAAATCAAAAAATGAAATTGCTAGCTATTATTATAAAGATAGTGAAATAAAAAAGGAATTTACTATTTTACTTCCTAAGATAGCATTTGGTTTTACTAATTTATTTTTAGGAAATGATTTGAATGATTCAATAGATAATATTATTGTTAATATTATGTATAATGAAATTTATCTTGTCTCATTAAATTTGAGTAAGAAAGAATTTGTTAAATTAAATTTTGATAATTTAGAAAATTTTAACAAATTAAATAGTAATATTAGATTATTTAAATCATTACAAACAGGTATCAAACCTTATAATAAATAAAAAATGATTGATATATATTGTAGTTGAATGGAGCGGGTTACATGAAAAATAAAATTCGAAATTCAGGAAACTTAGGAAAGTTTAGAGATAATGATAAAAAGATTATTAGTATTTCTAAAAATAAAAGAATATCTTTAAGTGAAAAAATTAAAAATTATAAAGGAGAAAACTTAGTAAAAGATTTTTCTTGGGATGATGATATATGGATGATGAAAAAATACTAAAAGATTTAGATAATCATTTAACATTATCTTTTTATATTGATATGACACAAGATAGACTAGATAAGTTAATTGATTATTGTAAAAATAATGATTTAAGAGAAAAGGCATGGAGACTCGCTCTTACTTTTTCTAATTATAACTTTGATTATTTAAAATTAGCTAAATATTATATTGAAGTAAAAGCCTCGTGGTATTTATCAGAGCTATTACACGTAGTAGGTGAAGAAAAAATTAAAATATATGATGTGTATAGCTATGTTTTAAAAACAAATGATGAAAAATTTATCGCTGAAGTTCAAGAAGCATTTATGTGGTATTTCAGCGCAAAAGATAAAGATGAATTAAAAAAGGCAATAGATGATTGTAAATAATTTAATTATACGAAAAAAGCACTATTTAGTGTTTTTATTTTTATATTAGAAAAGTTATAAAAAATGTAAAAAGTTATTTACAAACGTTTGTTCGCTTTGATACAATTTAATTGCTTGAAAGATAATGTATATAGATAAAACTTATTGATAATAATTATTCTTTGAAAATTTTTTAGTATGAATTGAAGAAATATAATAAAAAAACAGTCAATATAAGAACGAGGAGGTTACGAATGAATCAGGATAAAATGCATTTAATTAATAAAATTATTAATAATGAAACAATAAGAACAGTATGGGATAAAGAAGATGAAAAATATTATATTAGTGTTGTTGATATAGTGGGAGTAATATCTGAAAGCAAAGATAAACAGTCTTACTGGAGAAAATTAAAGCAGAGGTTAAAGGAAGAAGGAAATGAAACCGTGACAAATTGTCACGCTTTGAAATTAAAAGCTCAGGATGGTAAATATAGGTTAACAGATGTTGTCGATATTGAAGGAATGTTTAGAATAATTGAATCTATTCCTAGTAAAAATGCAGAACCAATAAAGATATGGTTAGCTAAATTAGGAAGTGAAAGAATAGATGAAGTATTTGATCCATCACTTGCTGCACAAAGAGCTATAGATATATATCGCACTAAAGGTTATGATGAAAAATGGATTGCAAAAAGAATTAAAGGTATTCAAGATAGAAAACAACTTACTGATGTATGGAAAGATGGTGGAATAACTGAATCAAAAGAATATGCAATCCTTACAAATGAAATTTATAAGGAATGGTCTGGCATGACTGCAAAAGAGTATAAATCATTTAAAGGACTTAGGAAAGAATCGTTAAGAGACAATATGTCTGATATAGAAGTGGCGCTTGCAGATTTAGGGGAAATAGCAACTAGAGAGATTGCTAAAAAGAAAAATCCAAAAGGTTTAAATGAAAATATTGAAGTGGCAAGGCGAGGTGGTAAAATTGCTGGTAATACAAGAAAAGATTTAGAAAACGAGCTTGGTGAGAGTGTAGTTACTAGCAATAATATATTAAGTTATGAGTATATTGACGAAAAAGAAATTGAAATGAAATAAATGAGTATGCATCATTATAATAAGAATTTTAGGCACTAAAAATTAATTATAAATAATAAAAAACACCATTTAGGTGCTTTTATTTTGTATATTTTAAAATAGAAAAGATGTTATCAATAATAAATAATATAACAAAAGTATAAGTTAGCCATTTAGGAATTTTATTTACTAGCTTATCACTAATATCTTTAAAAAGGTAAATAAATGCTAGGGCTAAAACACCCCAAACTAAAGATATCTCAATAGCAACATATTTTCCCATAGCTAGTTTGAATTTACTATAATTCCAAAATGTGACATGAAATAAGTATTCAATTGTTATGCCACCAATCCATTCGATTATGGTAAGAGCAAGTGATACCCAAAGAAAAATAATTATTGATTGAATAATTTTATTTTTCTTTACGTTTTTAAAAACAAAATTAGAAATAAGTATAATAAGAATAATACCTATACCATAAACTGGAGTCCATGGCCCATATAGATAACCACTGTTTCCACCATTGTGAATTAAAAATAAAAATATTGTTTCAAATAAATATCCAATAACTGAATAAAGAAAGAAATAGTTTAAATAGTACATAATATCACCTTTATTATGGTGGAAAATAAATTAAATTATATACTAGTTTAAGTTAATATATTTATCATAGTATTCTTCAAGTGTTAAATTTTCATCATGTATAGTTTTAGCAGTATCTAATCCTACATAACGATAATGCCAAGGCTCATATTTAAATCCAGTAATTTTTTCTTTACCTTTAGGATATCTCAAAATAAATCCATATTTGTATGCATTTTCCTTCATCCATATAAATTCTTTAGAATTTTCAAACTCATCATAATCACGGTTAGAACCTTCAACATCAACAGCAAGACCAGTTTGATGTTCTGAATGTCCAGGACGCGCAGAGCATTTATCAGCATAATCTATGCCTTTTTCTTCTACATACATATTATAAAGTTTATTTTGGTATTCATAATCACGATAAGTAGAAACTGCAATAATTCTATATCCTAACTCTTTAGCGTCTTTACTTAAAGTTTCAAAAGCAATTCTAGCTTCTTCTCGTAAATATTTATTTTCGTTTGCAAACTCATTAGATATAAGTTCTAATTTACTAGGAACATAGTTTTCGGGAAGTTTATATTCTTTGTTAACTAGTACTAAATATATATCAGGTTCGGTAATAGCCTTAATATTTTTGTAATAGTTATTACCAAAAAGATTGATGTCCTTAGTATAAAAAATTAAAATAAGAAGCGTTAAAACAGTGTAAAAACAAGCTTTAAAAGTTTTGTTACTCATATTATCACCACTACATTATATGAATTAAATAGTTAATTTGTCTCAATAAAATAAGACAAATTATTTAATATATGATAAGATTAAAGAGGTGGTTATATGAACATAAATGATATTCTTAATAAAACTCGTAACGGAATAGTTTTAACCGAAGAAGAAACAAGATATTTTTTAGATTATTATTGTACAAGAATAAAAAAAGAAAATGTTATAGATAAATTTAATAGCTGGGATTATAAAGTTTGTTTTTTAACAACGATGGATGTTGGAACAGAGATGATTTTAAGAAGTGGTTTAAATGGTTCTTTATTAAATATAAGTAAAGATTTGGAAATACCACTTACACATTATTCAAATGTAATAGTTTTTAATATAAATAATAGAGTTGTACCATATTTAATAGATTTAACATATAATCAATTTTTTAGAGCATATAATGATGATGATAGTTATGTTTTACTTGATGACTTTGTAGTGAGTGAAGAACAAAAATCACTGGTTAGTAAACTAAATAAAGATGGGTATATCGAACTAAATGATGAATTATTAAAAGTATATATAAATATGTTTTTAGACTTCTATAAAGATAAAAAAATAAATAGAGATAATGTCTATCGTAATGTAGTTGAAAGAATTGAAAAAGAAGCACTGTTAAATATATCATCAATAACAAATGAAAAAATAAAGAAAATGTAATAAACTTAAATTTTGTTACATTTTTTTATTATCAAAATTTAATATTGATAGAAAGAAAAATAAATATTTATTTAGATAACTTTTATCATTTTGAAAAATATTAGTTTGACATAATTTTTAAGACTGATATAATTTTTAATGTGATTAAAGAGTGTTAAAAAAATAAACTTATAATATGAAAGGAGTTTTATGTTAAAATTAAAAAATATAACAAAAGTATATAATAGTGGCAATGAAAAATTAAAAGCTTTAGATAATGTTGAAATTATGTTTAGAAAATCAGAATTTGTTTCTATATTAGGACCTAGTGGTTGTGGTAAAACAACTCTTTTAAATATTATTGGTGGTCTTGATAGATATACTTCGGGAGATCTTATTATCAATGGTAAATCAACAAAGTATTTTAAAGATCGCGATTGGGATAGTTATAGAAATTATTCAGTAGGTTTTGTTTTTCAAAATTATAATTTGATAGGGCATCAAACTGTTTTATCCAATGTTGAGTTAGCTTTAACTATTTCTGGAGTATCAAAAAAAGAAAGAAAAAAAAGAGCCATTAAAGCTTTGGAAGAAGTAGGATTAAAAAGGCAAATAAATAAAAAACCAAATCAGTTATCTGGAGGACAAATGCAAAGAGTTGCTATTGCAAGAGCTTTAGTTAATAATCCAGATATCATTCTGGCTGATGAACCAACCGGGGCACTCGATACAAAGACGAGTATTCAAGTTATGGAAATTTTAAAGAATATTTCTAAAGATAAATTGGTTATTATGGTTACACATAATCCTGATTTAGCGCTAAAATATTCAAGTCGTATTATTAAAATATTAGATGGGAAAATAATTGATGATTCTAATATTTTAAAAGAAACTACGAAGGAAGAAAAAGCACATGATAATAAAAGAAGAACATCTATGAAATTTTTAACGGCTTTACATTTAAGTTTAAATAATCTAATGACTAAAAAAGGTCGAACTATTTTAACTTCTTTTGCAGGATCAATAGGAATTATTGGTATTGCTTTAATTCTTGCTATATCAACTGGTGTTCAAAATTATATCAATAAAGTAGAAGAAGATACACTATCTTCATATCCTTTAACGATAGAAGAATCAACAATCGATATGAGTAGTATGATTGATACAATGATGGGTGAAAATAAAAATTCTGAAAAAAGAGAAGAAGGAAAAATATATTCATCTGATATTATGAATGATTTAATAGCAAGTTTGTCTAGTAAAATATCTACTAATAACTTAAAAGCTTTAAAAGAATATATTGAATCAGATACTAGTAAAATAAGGGAAAACAGTAACGCAATTAAGTATAGTTATAATCTTGATATAAATTTATATAAAAGTAATACTGATGATGGTATTGTAAAAGTAAATCCAAGTACCGTTATGGAAACCCTTGGAATGACTACGTCCAATCCTTATAGTCAAATGATGCCTTCATCAGCAATGATGGGTAATAACAATGTATGGGAAGAATTAATTGACAATGATGAATTGTTAAAGTCACAATACAATTTGTTAGCTGGTTCTTGGCCAACTAAATATAATGAGGTTGTTTTGATTGTAGGAAAAAATAATGAGATTAGTGATTATACACTATATTCACTTGGTCTAAGAGATCAAAATGAATTAAAATCAAAAATGAAAGCTATTCAAAATGGTGAGACAGTTGAATCTAGTGAAGAAATAGTTTACAGTTATGATGATTTATTGAATTTATCATATAAATTGGTGTTAAATTCTGATTATTATGTAAAAACTAATAACTTATGGATTGATAAGTCAGAAGATGATTTCTATATGAAACAAATTATTAAAGATGCTGAAGAAATAAAAGTAGTTGGTATCATAAAACAAAATGACAGTTCAACGGCGACATCTAAAAGTGGTCAAATAGGGTACACTAGTGATTTAATGAAGTATGTTATTAATAAGACAAATAGTTCTGATATTGTAAAAACACAAAAAGAAAATAAAGAGATAAATATTTTTACAGGATTAGAATTTCCAAAAGATGAATTAAATAGCGATTTTGATTATAACTCTTTATCTGAGGCAGAAAAAATAAAGCTTGGTAAATTAAATAGTGATGAGCTTGCTGAACTTATGAAAGCATATAGAGATAATAAAAATTCTAGTTATGAGAGTAATTTAATAAAGTTAGGTTCTGTAGATATATCTTCTCCCGCAAGTATTAGTATCTATCCTAAGGATTTTGCTTCAAAGAATAATTTGATAGATATTATTGAAGAATATAATAAAACTGCGAAAGATAATAATAAAGAAGAAAATATTATTAATTATACTGATGTTATTGGAACGATGATGAAATCAGTTAGTCAAATAATTAATACTATTAGTTATGTCTTAATTGCTTTTGTAGCTATCTCACTTGTTGTTTCATCTATTATGATTGGAATTATAACTTATATTTCTGTATTAGAAAGAACAAAGGAAATAGGTATTTTAAGAGCAATAGGAGCCTCTAAAAAAGATATTTCTCGGGTATTTAATGCGGAAACACTAATAGTAGGTTTTATATCTGGCGTTATTGGTATACTAATCACAATTCTTCTTACCTTACCAATTAATAGTTTGATTCACATGATAACAGGTGTTAGTATTATTACAAAAGTACCACTTAATGCGGCCATAATCTTAGTAATTATTAGTATGTTACTTACAATAGGGGCAGGATTAATTCCTTCTCGTATTGCTTCAAAAAAAGATCCTGTAGTTGCTCTTAGAACAGAGTAGATGGAAAAAAATAAACATAAAAATGGCTTGTAAAAAGGTCATTTTTATGTTACTATGTATGTAGCAAGAGAACTTGCATAAAATAAAAAGGAACACTTAATTTCACATGTTGAGTGTTGCCTGCTAATATGGTATCACCTAAATCCTTGTTGAGTTAGGTGATTTTTTCATTTTAGGATTATAAATATTAAACCTATAAGTAAAAAGATAATGACAATCAAAGTAAAGATTAAAAAATCTTTTTTTGACATCATATCACCTCCTTCCTTATGAAAAGAGGCATCACCCAACTATTAAATGTTCCGCTATAATTTTGTCAAACATTTATTCTTTTGTTAAATTACAGATTTTTAATATATGTTAATTTTTGCTTTCTTAGATTTACATCTTTTATAATAAATGTTAAAATATAAGTGGTGATGATATGAAAAAGTATTTTAAATTAATTGGAATTCCATTTTTGATTGCGGTAGCTATTTTTCTATTTATTAAATTTGTTTGGTTACCAGAATTTAAATTTAAAGATATGACGGTAGATGAGTATGTTAGTTTTTATAATTCAAACAATGAAGGAATTATTTATGTAACAAAAGCAGATGCTGTTAAGAAAGAAGAGTTTGAAGATGTTATAGGTTCTAATTTTTACAATAAAAAAATAACAGTTTATAAGCTTGACTTAACAGAAGTAACTGGTGATGATGAACAAAAATTTATCGACGCTAATGAATTTACAGATGATTCATTTGTTATACCAATGTTGATGTATGTAAAAGATGGTACAGTTAAAGATGCTATTTTAGGATATGCACCTGATTATAAAGTAGAAGAATTTATTCAAAATAACAACATAGAATAGGTGAGTTATGAACGATTTAATTATAAAAGAAATAAGTAAAACATTAAATATAAAAGAAAGTAGTGTTAAAGCTACTTTAAAATTATTAAGTGAAGGTAATACAATTCCATTTATTGCTAGGTACCGTAAAGAAGCTACTAATTCTTTAGATGAAGAACAAATTCGAGCAATTAATGAATACTATGTTTATCAGGTTAATTTATTAAAAAGAAAAGAAGATGTGATAAGACTAATAGAAGAAAAAGGATTATTAACAGATGATTTAAAAAGTAAAATAATGGCTTGTACTAAACTTGTTGAAGTAGAAGATCTATATAGACCATATAAAGAAAAGAAAAAAACCAAAGCTACTGATGCGATTAATAATGGGCTTGAACCACTTGCTAAAAAAATAATGTCTTTTCCTTTAAACGGAACTATTTCTGAACTTGCTAAATCATATCTTAATGATAAAGTTAAAAATATTGATGAAGCAGTATTGGGAGCTAAGTATATTATTGCTGAATGGATAAGTGATAATGCATATATTAGAAAAAATATTAGAAGAATAACTTTTAATAGTGGTATGATTACAAGTAAGAAAAAGAAAAGTGCCGTAGATGATAATAAAGTATATGAAATGTATTACGATTATAAAGAAAGTGTCAAGTATATAAAACCACATCGTGTTCTTGCTTTAAATCGTGGTGAAAAAGAAAATGTATTAAATGTTAATATTGAAATTGATTTAAAAGAGATTATTTCATTTATAAGTAAAAATATTATAAAGAACGACAAATCATTTGTTGTTGATATTGTAAGTGATGCAATCCAAGATAGTTATAAAAGATTAATTGCTCCAAGTATTGAAAGAGAAATAAGAAGTGAACTTACTGAAAAAGCTGATGAAGTAGCAATTGATTCATTTGGTAAAAACTTAGAAAAATTATTATTACAACCACCGATGAAAGATAAAATGATTTTAGGTCTTGATCCTGCATATCGTACAGGTTGTAAATTAGCAGTTATTGATTATACTGGTAAAAAGTTAGATATTAAAGTTATATATCCTCATGAACCCCATAAAAAATATGAAGAAGCAAAAAAGATAATGCTTGACTTAATTGACAAATATAACATTGATATTATTGCTATAGGAAATGGTACTGCTAGTCGCGAAAGTGAAGCTTTTGTTGCTGATGTTATATCTAACGTTAAGAAAAAGCTTGAATATATAATTGTAAGTGAGGCTGGAGCTAGTGTCTATTCAGCTAGTAAACTTGCTATAGCAGAATTTCCTGATTTACATGTTGAAGAAAGAAGTGCTATAAGTATTGCTAGAAGACTTCAAGATCCTTTAGCAGAACTTGTTAAGATAGATCCTGAAAGTATAGGTGTTGGTCTTTATCAACATGATGTATCAAATAAAAGATTGAAAGAATCCTTAGATTTTGTTGTTAGTAAGTCGGTCAATCAGGTTGGTGTAAATGTTAATACTGCAAGTCCATTTTTACTTAAATATGTATCGGGACTTACTAGTAAAGTTATTGATAAAATAATAAATTTGAGAGAATCAAAAGGAAAAATATTATCGCGTACTGAATTAGAAAAAGTATTAACCCCAAAGACATATGAACAAGCAATAGGATTTTTAAGAATTGTAGATGGAAAAAATATTTTGGATGAAACAGGAATTCACCCTGAAAGTTATAGAGTTACTTTAAAATTATTGGATAAATTAAATTTTTCCATTGCAGATGTAGGTTCGAAAAAATTAATTGAAGAGTTAAATTCATTAAATATTAACACTGTAGCGCAAGAATTAAATACAGATACTTATACTTTAGAAGATATCGTCAAATGTTTAAAAAATCCATTGCGTGATCCTCGTGATGAAATGCCTAAACCACTTTTAAAAAGTGATATCTTACATTTAGAAGATTTAAAAGTAGGAATGAAATTACAAGGAACAGTTCGTAATGTTGCACCATTTGGTGTGTTTATTGATATAGGACTTAAAAATGATGGACTAGCTCATGTATCAAAATTAAGTAAAGAATTTGTCAAAGATCCTATGGATATCGTTAGTGTTGGTGATATCGTTGATTGTTATGTAGATGAAATATTTATAGATAAAAATAAAGTAGCTCTTTCATTGATTGAACCAAATAGGGGATGATAAAATGCGAAAGATTATTTTAATATTATTAATTAGTCTTCTAATGACCGGTTGTTTTGGTGAAACAGGTAGTGGAATTATTACTAAAACATGCACTAAAACGATTGATGAAGATAATATCTCTATAACCCAAGAACGTGTTATAAAAAATGAAAATAATAATGTAATAGTAGTTATTTTTCAGGATACTATTATCAATAATGGTAATGATAATTATTTTAAAGCTTTGAAAAATAGTTATACATCAGAAGCTAATAATTTAAATAATAGTAATGTGTTAGCAACTGTTAATAATGAGAAAGATAAAGAACTAACTGTTACATATAATTTTAATTATAGTGATTTAGATAGTACGATTAAAGAAAAATATAATTTAACTGATTTAAACCATAATCAAATAAAAAAATATGAAGAAGAAGGGTATAAGTGTAAATAAGTGAAGTTATGAAAAAGATTTTAGGTGTATTAAGTTGCTTGATGTTATTGCTTGTGATAACAGGTTGTGGAAATAATAAAAAAAGTGATGCTTTGAAATTTAAAAATGAGTATGAAGAATTAAATAGTCAATCTGTAAAAATGGATATTAGTGAAAATAATCCTATTAAATATGTTACATTTGACGAAGTAGTTGATATCTTAAATAATAAGACAGGTGTTATATATTTTGGTTTTCCAGGATGTCCTTGGTGTAGAAATGTTATACCAGTTTTATTTGAAGTAGCTAAAGAAAATAATATAGATACCATTTATTATTTTAATCCTCGTGAAATAAGAAATGGTGGGGATGATGCTTACCAAAAACTTACAGGTATTTTAAATGATTATTTAGAAGAAAATGATGAAGGGGTTAAAACTTTATATGTACCAGATATTTATTTTGTAAAAGATGGAAAAATAATGGGTAATCATTTATCTACTGTTGATTCACAAACAGATCCTTATACAGCATTAAATAGTGAACAAAGAATGGAATTAAAGAATATATATCAAGAACTATTCAATAAAATTAAGTAGATTCGTTCTACTTTTTTTGATGTAAAAAAAAGTAATATGTGGTAAAATGTATATGGTGATTCAAATGAGTTTTTTAGATAAAACTATTTCAAAAAAGAAAAATATTGTTTTATTTCTATTAGTAATAGCGATAATTAGTTCTATTACTTTGTTTTTAATTCCTAACATGAGTAGAGGACACGATCTTGCATTTCATTTATCTAGAATATCTGCTATCAAAGATAATTTAAAATTAGGTAGAGGATATATTTATCCTAATTATTTAGGAGGATATGGTTACGGGAATGGTTTATTCTATCCAGATTTATTTCTTTATATACCTGCATTTTTTTCATATTTAGGATTAAGTGTTATAACTTCTTATAAATTATTTTTATTATTAATTTCCTTTTGCTCTGTTGGAGCTATGTATATTTGTGTTAAGGGGATTAGTAAAAATAAAAAAAGTGCTTTAATATCATCTTTTATATATGGTTTTGCATCTTATCGTTTGATAGATATGTTTACACGTGCTGCTTTAGGAGAAACTTTAGCTTTTGTTTTTGCACCAATAATCATTTATGGAATGTATGAAATTATTTATGGTGATTATAAAAAATTTTATATTTTAACAATTGGAATGAGTGGCCTTATATTAAGTCATTTGATAAGTACTTATTTAATTGGCATTGTTTTAGTAATAATGTGCCTTGTAAATATTAAAAAATTATTCAAAGAAAAAAAGAGAATACTTTATCTAGTATTAGCAGCACTTGCTACAGTATGTTTAACTGCTTATTTTATTTTCCCAATGTTAGAACAAATGTTGAGTGGTAAATTCATTTTTAATAACTTAGATGAAACTAGTAAATTATTAGAACGCTCTTTACCAATTTGGTCGATATTTATAGAATTTCCTTACCATGTTTTAAGAAAACTATGGATTCCAACAGGTATTGGAATAGGTTTTATAGTTTTAATTTATTATTATTTTAAAAACTTTAAAAATTATGATAAGTTTACTCATTTTTGTTTTATTACAGCCATGATATTCTTAATTTGTGCAACTAATATATTTCCTTGGAATTTATTTCAAAATATTTTATCACCAATCCAATTTCCTTGGCGTTTCTATTTTATATCGGTTTTACTTTTGAGTATTGGTTCAGGATTGATGCTATCTAAGTCAACGAAAGATATTAATAAATGTGCTACAGTGTTATTTATTTTATTTTTAATTCCAGTTATTACTATTAGTACTGTTAATTTCTTTGAAAAAAATATTAAAGAGGTTGGCGATTATGAAATTTCATTCGGAGAATATATGCCATTAAGTGCTGATAAAAATTATATTCTAGAAAGAAAAGATGTTATAACAACAACATATCCTTTAGAGCATTCATTCACACGTAATGGATTAGAATTAACTATTAATTATAATAATAATCAAGAAAATAATAGTTTAGAATTACCTCTTCTTTATTATAAAGGTTATAAAGCTATGTCTAATGATAAAGAGTTAAATGTATATCAAACTAATAATGGTTTGGTTGGTGTTGATATTAATGATGAAGAGGGAACAATATATGTATATTATGGTGGTACAAAAATTCAAAAATTATCAAAAATTGTATCAATAGTAACAATGATTGTATTTGTTATTTATTTACGTTTAAGAAAAAGAGGTGTACTTGATGAAAAATAAAAAAATATTATATTATTTATTATCTTTTTTCATACCAGCTTTATTAATTACAGTAATATATGCTTGTATTGGTATATACCCATTTGGTAAAAAATCATTACTAACGGTCGATTTAGCAGGTCAATATGTTGCTTTCTTTAATGCTTATAAAAATATTTTTACGGAAGGAATAGGAATTTTTTATTCTTTCAGTAAAACATTAGGAGGTAATATGTTTGGACTTATTACCTATTACTTATTAAGTCCTATTAATTTAATTTTATTATTATTTAATCGTACTAATATTACGGAAGCTATCTTCTTAATCAATGTTATAAAAATAGGTTTATGTGGTTTAACAGCATTTACATATTTTAGAAAAACATTTAAAGATGAAAGTTTTATTCCTTTAGTTTTTAGTTTGGTTTATGCTTTATGTGCTTATAATATTGTTTATAGCCAAAATTTACTTTGGTTAGATGGGGTAATTATATTACCACTTGTCTTTTTAGGAATTGATAGATTAATAGAAAAAGAAAAACCACTATTATTTTATAGTATGCTTGTATTAACAATATTCTGTAACTATTATATTGGTTATATGACTTGTATAGCGTCTTTAGCTTATTTTATATATAAACTATATTTGAAAAATAATTATAAACTAAGTTTAAAAGATAATAAAAAAGATATTCTTTATTTCTTTAAGTATGCTTTACTAACTGTTGGTACAACAATGATTATTTTACTTCCTTCTGTTTTTTCTTTAATGGCAGGAAAAGCAGAAAGTAATTTAAGTGAATTTATTCCAAAACAAACATATGCATCAATTGAATTAATATCACGTATGTTTATTGGTTCATTTAATAATAGTGATTTGTCTGGAGGATGTCCAAATATTTTCATTTCACTCTTTATGATTGTGTTAGTATTATTTTATTTCTTTAATAATGAAATTCCAAGAAAAGAAAGAAAAGCAAGTTTAATATTAATATTATTCTTTATAGCAAGTTTTACATTCTATTCAATTGATATTGTTTGGCACACATTTCAACATCCAGCAGGTTTCCCATTTAGATATTCATTTATTTATGATTTTATATTATTGATAATTGCTTATAAAAGCTATATAAATATAAATAAAGTAGATAAGAAATGGTTTAAAAAATCATTACCAGCAGTTATTATAATAACCTTAATCATGGACAAACTTATGTATAATTCAAATATGTACTATAAAATAATTGCTTCAGGAGTTTTAATGGTTATTTATATTTTATATTTATACTATAGTAAAAAACAAAACATTAATAAAATAATAACTGTTTTAATAGCTTTAGAAATGACTGTTAATGGTTTACTTGTTGTTTGTAATATGAAATATCAAAATAGAGAGAAATATGTAAATTTTGTTAATGATTATGGTCAAATTGTTGATAAGATAAAACAAAATGACAATAGTTTTTATAGACTAGAAAAAGATTATTCGTATTCAACTAACGATTCTTTATTACTAAACTATAATGGTATTTCCCACTTTAGTTCAACTTATGAAGGTAATAACAATAAGTTGTTAGGTGATTATTTAGGAATATTTAATAGATTTTATATTACTAATTATCATGGTTCAACACCTGTAACTAATTCTCTTTTTGGTATTAAGTATGTTATTTTAAATAACGATATAAATTATTATGATAAAATAGATTCATATAAAATTGATAATGAAGATACTTATGTTTATCAAAATCAATATAATTTACCACTCGGTTTTATGGTTAGTGATAAATTAAAAAAATTAGAACTTGAAGAATTAAAACCATTTGAAAATCAAAATAACATTTTAAAAACTATGACTGGAAATGATATTGATGTTTTCTTAGAAAATAAAAATGTTACTTACAATTTAAATAATGTTAAATTGAAAGAAAATTCAAAAGAACCATTTATTTATAATACTATAAATACTAATTATGCAGCTAGTATAAAATATAAAGTAAAAGTAGAAAATAAAGGCGTATTATATGCTTACATTTCTTCTGATTACAACAAAAAAATAGATGTTAAAGTAAATGGTAAAAGTATAATTGATACTTCTGATCAAAATGATTATAGATATAATATTTTAGAACTTGGTGAATATAATATTGATGATGAAGTAGATTTTGAAATCATTTTACTTGATAGCTCAATTAAATTTAATGATGTTGTTTTCTACACTTTAAATAAAGAAAACTTCGCCACACAAATAAATGATTTACAACAAAGCGAAGCTCTAAATATCACAGAATTTAAATCAAATTATATTAAAGCTAATATTAATGTTGAAAGTGACAATAAAATACTTTACACATCTATTCCTCTTGATAAAGGATGGACGATAAAGGTAGATGGTAAAAAAGTAGATAAAATTGAAATCTTTAATTCTTTAATAGGAATTGATGTAACCAAAGGAGAACATGTTATAGAGTTTAGTTACATTCCTAGAGGATTATACGCTGGGGGATTTGTATCATTAGTATCATTATTATTTGTAATAGTTTTAAAGAAAAGAAAGTAGGTAAGAAGAATGCAAATAATTGAATTAATTAAAATTATCTTTTTTGGGATAGTAGAAGGTATTACTGAATGGTTACCAATTAGTAGTACAGGACACTTAATTTTATTAGAACAATTTATTAAATTAAATGTTAGTGATTCGTTTATGGAAATGTTTAGAGTTGTTATTCAACTTGGTGCTATTATGGCTGTTGTCGTACTATATTTTCATAAACTTAACCCATTTTCACCTAAAAAATCAGCAAAAGAAAAAAAAGATACATGGAACTTATGGTTTAAAGTCGCAGTAGCATGTATTCCTGCTGTAGTATTTTCTGTATTTGATGATAAAATGAATGAGTTATTCTATAACTGGATTACAGTCTCTATTATGTTAATTGTTTATGGAATATTATTTATTATTATTGAAAATAGAAACAAAAATAAAGAACCAAAGGTAAAAGATGTTAATAATATGACTTATAAATTAGCGTTAATTATTGGTTTGTTTCAAGTTTTAGCAATCATTCCAGGAACTAGTAGATCTGGTTCAACAATTATGGGAGGAATTTTATTTGGAGCTTCTCGTGCTGTAGCTGCTGAATTTACTTTCTTTCTTGGTATACCTGTTATGTTCGGAGCAAGCTTATTAAAACTTGTTAAGTTTGGTTTTGCTTTTACAACTGGAGAAATAGTTACTTTATTAATAGGAATGTTAACCGCATTTATAGTTTCAATTATTGTTATTAAATTTTTAATGAATTATATCAAAAAACATGACTTTAAAGCCTTTGGATGGTATCGTATTATACTAGGTATTTTAGTTATATTATATTTCTTAATATTTTAAATAATTTTAATGTCAAAAAATGTTGACATTTATACTTAAAAAATATATACTTAAGGTAGATCTTATGAAGAGTGATGGAGGGACTAGCCCGATGAAGTCACACCAACCTATTTAATTAGGTGGTAAAGCTAGAGCGATAAGATAACTTTTACACTCAAGAGTTATCTTGAGTGTTTTTTTGTAAGATTACAAAGGAGGAGATAAGATGAAATTTTATAGTAATGAAATAGTATTTAGAGGTCATCCTGATAAAGTATGTGACCAAATAAGTGACGCTATTTTAGATGAGTGTTTAAAACAAGATAAAGCTTCAAGATGTGGAATTGAAGTAGTAGGGGGAAAAGGTAAAATATTTGTAACCGGAGAGGTAACTAGTGACGCTAAATTTGATTTAACTAGTATTGTAAAAAGAGTATTAAGAGATATTGGTTATAGTGATAATTACGAAATTATCGACAATATTGGAAAACAAAGTCAAGATATTGCGCTTGGAACTAATACAGAAGTAGGTGGAGCAGGAGATAACGGAATGATGTTTGGTTATGCTTGCAAAGATACCAAAGAATTATTACCAAAAGCCATGGTAATATTACAAAAACTAAGTGAAGAATATGATAAATTAGTTCATAGTGATGAAAGATTTTGTGCTGATGGAAAAGCCCAAATTACCGGTGTTTATGATGAACATAATAAACTAGTAAAAATTAAAGATTTTACAGTATGCTATCAAAATAATGAAAAAGAAAGAGAAAAAACAGATGAAATAATAAAAGAAATCTGTAATAAAATTTGTAAAGAATACAACGTAGAAGTAGAAACATATTTAATAAATCCTACTGGTAGATTTGAAATTGGTGGTTTTGATGGTGATGCAGGATTAACAGGAAGAAAAATAGTTGTTGATAGTTATCAATCATTTGCTAATGTTGGTGGTGGAGCATTCTCTGGAAAAGATCCAAGTAAAGTAGATAGAAGTGGTGCTTACAAAGCAAGAGAAATAGCTAAAAAGATAGTATCTTCAAATGATAAATATGAATGGTGTCAAGTACAACTATCATATGCAATAGGAATAGAAGAACCTTTAGCAATCTATATTGAAACAAATTTAGGTAATGTAGAAGCCGATAAAGAATTATATGAAGAGTGTAAACCAAGAAATATTATAAAAGATTTAAATCTTTTAAATGAGCACTATGAAGAAAGAGCTAAATTTGGTCATTTTAGAAACTAATTATTGACAATAATAAAAACAATTATGTATAATTAGTATAGTAAAGGAAAGTGGTAGTATGGTTAACATAGCTTCAAAAATTTTAGCAGAAATACCAACCTGGGGGGGGTTATTTAATCATACTATAATAATAAATAATAAAGAAAACACAAAGTT
>OLHA01000122.1_pt1 | contig 43606 bp, 44 predicted proteins | sample 1605961 | NCBI WGS metagenome assembly OLHA01 (sample SAMN03283288) | human gut metagenome | biome: human-associated habitat; material: feces | host: Homo sapiens | place: Peru | collected 2012
GGATTTGCACGCCTGGCGTTAAATCTCACAGATGCTCCACACTTTTATTTGGGGGGCTGCTTGGGGGCTGAAAGGTCTGTCATAGGTCTGTCATGGGTCTGTTAGGGTCCGTAATGGGTCTGCTTGGGGTCTGCTTGGGTCTGAAAAAATCACACCGATTTAATCCATTAAATCCTATTTTCACCTATTTTTATTTTTTAGGTGTTAATGGATTTTAATGGATTAAATCGGTGTTTTTTCACCATCACCCACACATCCGTGGGATTTACCACTATCTTACGAAAAATCAGTGGGATCTGTGAGATCTGTGTGAGCCCTAAGAAGCCTGTGGGATTTAACGCCAGGCGTGCAAATCCTGTGAGATCTGTGGGATCTGTGTGAGCCCTAAGAAGCCAGTGGGATCTGTGTGAACCCAAGCCAGTGTTAGAGTATTTCGTTGATGAGGGCGGTGACGTCGGTTACGTCGAGGATGCCGTCGGCGTTGATGTCTGCCACTTCGAGGTCGGCGGGAGTGGTGCCGAGAATCATGTTGATGAGGGCAGTCACATCGCTTACGTCAACGTTGCCGTCGCCGTTCACATCGCCAAACTTCACATTCTTGCTGAGCTGGTAGGCAGCCATGCCGTTACCCGGCACATAGAGGTAAAGCATTGCATCAGTAGCAGAAACAGGCACCGCGGTGCATTGCGCACTCCATGTGTCGCTATTCACATTGCCCAAACCACGTTTCGGGAAGCACCACATCAGCTGATGACCGTCAAACGAAACATCGGTGGTGTTCTGCACGAGGTTGAAGTTGAACGACGAATTAAAATCGCCGCTTGGATAGAGCATATAGTGCGCACCGCCGAGGGTGAACGCCGTGCCGCCGTTGCCATTGGTGCCTTCGGGTGCCATTGGCGAACCTGTGGAGAATGCGCCGTCGATAGCACCTGTGGCGAAGTTGTAGCGAGTGAAATAGATGCCGCTACCGTTGATATACACGATGTTCTCGTCTTGCGCATAGAGTTGGGGCGCAATGCCAGAAGTGGTGGCATGAGATGGCGCATAGCCCTTCATGGTCACGCTCTGCTGCGACGCGAGTTTGCCGCCACGGAACTGCCAGCGGAGCAACTTGGTGCTATAGCGAGGACACGCAAACACGCTGAAATCGCCACTCTTCACATCGCCAGCCACAGCACAGTGGTCGATGCGCGACTCTTCGAGTCCGCTAAAGGTGACCGATGCCACCTTGGTGAGCGCACCAGTGGCCTTGTCAACGCTCAGCAGCACCAGTGGCGTGATGCCCACATTCAGGGTGAGGTTGCTGATCACGAGGTTGCCGGCATGGTCGGTCTGCACATCGTTGCAAGGATAGTAAGGCACGGTGGCTTCGTAGCCCAGCGACATACGCTTGATGCGTTCGCCTGTGTCGGCGCTATAGAGATAGAGGTAGGCAGGAGCTGTGGTCGATGCGCTCTCACGGCCCGACACATAGATGGTGTCGCCCACCACCGCGAAGCCACGGTTGAGCTGGCCCTTGTTCTCGAAGGTGATATTGCCATATTCGCTCTTCACCGAACGCACCCACTTGTTGGTGAGTCGGTAGCCGTTCACGGCATCGTAGGCGTTGGCGTCGATGTCTTGCTTCATCACATAGCCTGGCTCAAGTTCGCCGATTGGCGTCTTGGTAACGGTGAAGCGGCGCACCTCCGAAGCCTGGTCGGAATAATATTTGCGTGAGCTCACCACACGCCAGTAGAACGTGCCCTTGCCGAGCACCGACACCACACAATTTGCCGAAAACTGATTGCCGGCGGTGGCAAAGTCGGTGGTTTCGTAAGCCACATGGGCGAAGTCGGCGGTTTTCGACACTTGCAGTTTGAAACTGTGGGCGGTGACTGGGGTGAACTTAAACACGAAGTCGGCGTCAAACGAAGCGCCATTGGCTGGGCTGACGAGCGCAACAGCCTCGGCAGGTGTGCGAACAGGTGCCTTGAAGGTGGCAGCGTCGCTCCACATCACTATGCGGTTGGGCTGGAGTGTAGCCACACGCCAGTAGTAGGTTTGACCCGAAGCAAGGTCGCCAAGGTCGATGGTGGTGGTGGAGGAGGTGATTTGCTTTCGCTGAATGAGCACGTTGCCGAAGGTGGCATCGTCGGAAATCTGAAGCTCGTAGGTAGCACCATCGGCAGCCGTCCAAGCAAACTGCTGATTCCAAGTGGCTGCTGTGCCAGCGATTGGCGAAACGAGCGTCACCTTGTCGGCGTATTCAGTGGCGAGGTTGTAGAACGCTGGGGCAAACTCATTGTTCCAGCCATCGACCACGCACACGGCATACCAGTAGCCCGACTGGAGCGAGGCATCGAGCTTGAAACTTGGGGTGTAGGTCACGCCCACCAGATAATCGCTCTTGATGCCGTCGAACGCTTGGCTCTGCGCCTCGTCGAGGGTCACGGTCAGTGGCACGGCATACACCGAATAGCGCACGAGTTTCTTGTTCACGCCCGTCCACGAGAGGGTGCCACCGCTGTAGGCGAGGTTTGCAGGCGCATCGTAGTTGGTCTTGCTGTGCCAAGGCATGGCAGGCTCCAGCGCCTTGTGTGTGAAGAGCGTTTGACTCAGATAGTCGGCAAATCCCTTGCAAGTGGGGCCGTCGATATATTTCGCCGAATAGAAATTCACGCCAGGAGCGTTTTGGCGGTTATATTGGCGGCTATAACGAATTTGTTGCAAAATCTCGTCCCAATCGGCTTTCGTGTTGGTCTTTTCCATAAAATAGATGTTATGGCTCGCATAGTGGTGACGGCCGAAGTGCTCGGCAATGTAGCTCCACCAGTTGGTGAGCGGACCGAATGGATTGGTAACGTGGGTGGTTTTCCAATAGAGCTGTGGCGAGATATAGTCGATGGTGCCCTCTTCGAGCCACGCCAAAGGGTCGCTGTAGATGGTGGTATACTGCCAGTCGCTGGCGCGGCAGTATTCATCCACAGGCACCACGCCATGCTTGGTGGCAGATGTGGAACGCTGACCAGCCACGCCGGCAGGACCGATCGAGAATTTCACATAAGGCTTGGTGGCTTGCACCATGTCCCACATGTCTTTCACCATCTGATTCACGTTGGCGCGTCGCCAATCGCCGATGCTCATACCCGAATTGCTTTGGGTGTAGAGCTGATAGTCGGGGGCGGAGCTGTCTTCTGGAGTGCCGCCACCTGGGTAAAAATAGTCGTCGAAGATGATGCCGTCGATGTCGTAGTTCTGAATCATTTCCTTGCACACCTTCAGCAAGTGGTCGCGCGAGGCTTTCAGCGCAGGGTTGAACACGATGCGGTTGCCCACCTGCATCAGTATGCCCGAATTTTTCAACTGCTTGTCGATGGCGGTGTTGCAGTCGTTGCCGCTGCTATTGCTGAAGCGATAGGGATTCACCCACGCATTGATTTCCAAACCGCGCTTGTGACACTCCTGAACGGCAAACGCCAGAGGGTCCCAACCGGGGTCTTGACCACGAGTGCCTGTAAGATAACTCGACCATGGCTCGTAACTCGATTTGTAGAGCGCATCAGCCATAGGACGCACTTGCAGGCACACCGAGTTCATGTTGGCTTTCACAAAACCGTCGAGCATGTCGGTGAGTTGCTTTTTCTGTTTGTTGATGGTAGCGGTGCCAGTGCCACGAGTTTGTGGCCAGTCGATGTTGCTGACTGTGGCAATCCATACCGTTCGCATTTCGCGTTTTTGTGCCTCTTGCGCCCACAGCGTCAGAGCCACAAAAGCCGTAAAGGCTAAAGCGAGTAGTCTTCTTGTCATAATTCTGTATTAAAAGGTTTTAATAGTAGTATTGTAATTTCACTACAAAGATAATGCAAAATTTAGAAGTTAGAAATTAGAAGTTAGAAATTAGTGGATAGATTTTTTGGAAGTTAAGGAGTTAAGAAGTTAAGAAGTTAAGACGATAGTATAGCCTTCAGCCTTCTTATTGACAAAAAACTCGTTGACCAAAAAAACTCGTTGACCAAAAAAACTCGTTGACTCGTTGACCTGTTGACTCGTTGACTCAAAAAAAAAGAACTTTTTTCATCTTTGATGCAACCTTTTGGGGTATCTTTGTCGTCTAATACATGAACGCCGGCCGAAAGGCGGCTAAAAACGATTATTTTTACACGAACAATTAAAATTCGCTCAATATGAAAAAATTTCTATTAATTCTGGTGCTGACGCTCGCAGCGGCACTGCCATCGCAAGCCAGAAAGGCTAACATCAATCGCTCCGGCGATACCACCACCATTGTGATGAATGGCGACACCGTTAGGGTGACCGACGGTGAGGTGAAAAAAACTATCAGTAAGGCTATCAACGACACGCTTTGGAGTGAAAAGGCTGAAACTGCCGACGACGAAACCTACAACTACATGGCTTTAGATAACGACGCAAGGCTTAAAGAGGCGAGCATGTGGAGTTCTACAGTAAAACAAATTTCGGTTTCTATGTGCTTTTGTATCATGGTTGTGGTGTTTTTGAGCCTTTTGTTCTATCTGCTGCACCGTCGCGCAAAATATAGAGTGATAGAGAAGGCTATCGAAAACAATTATCCTCTGCCTCCATCACTGGGCGGAACTCCCACTTACAAGCAGGCACCACAACGCCCCGACGCTTGGCGAAACTACGCTCCACAACAGCAACAGCAACCACAGCCACAGCCTCAACCACAAGCGCAGCCACAACCACAGCAGCCACCCTACCAGCAAGGCATGAACGCGCCTATGCAGCCCAATATGCCTTACCGCGTGAATTACATGGCGTATAAGAAAAGTTTTGTGCTGGTGTGCATTGGATTTATGATGGCTATGTTCTTCGATTCGGCTGGAGCATCGCCTATGGTATTCCTTTCGATGATTGTAGTGCTTCTGGGCCTTGGCAAGGGCTTCGTCATCTACAAGGAGCAAAAGCAAGACCAAGACTACTGGCGATGGCAAATGCAACAGCAGCAACCACAGCCTCCTTACGCTCCACAGCAGCCACAACCTCAGCCACAAGCGCCACAGCAGCCTCAAGCCGAGCAAAAGCCTGCCACCGAGCAGCCCCCAGTGTTCACCCCTCCCACCGAAAATAAATAATCATCAGGGAATGGATTACGCCATAGCGTAGGGACATGCCTTTGGCATGTTTCGATGGCAAGAACTTAAACATCAATCATTTCCCCACCCTACTGTAAGCAATCATAGAGCTACACAATGCTTAGCAAACTCGAAGAAATAAAACTGGTTTCACAATGCGCTTTCGGCGACAACCGTGGCGCATTTGGCAAGCTCGTAGAGGCATACCAGCCCCAGTTGCGCAGATTTCTGCTCAACCTCACCATGGGCGACGAGAACCTCACCGACGACTTGGCACAAGAAACCTTTATCAAGGCCTACACTGGCATTCGTGCCTTTAAAGGGCTGTCGGGCTTTGGCACTTGGCTCTACCGCATTGCCTACAACGAATTCTACAGCGAGAAACGCCGCCGACACGAGGAACATATCGACCAAATTCCAGAATCCATGCAAGATGCCTCGGCACAAGCGAGCATCAGCACCGAAGCGAAAATGGACGTGAAGGCCGCTATGCGAGTGCTCAACCCGGTAGAGCGAACGGTAATCACTCTCTTCTACATCGACGACCTTCCGCTGAAGAAAATCGCCACAATCACACAACTGTCGGAAGGCACCATAAAATCTGCAATCCACCGTGCCAAGACGAAAATGTGTGAAGTAATCAAATATCAGCAATAAAAACATCAGCAAGACAATGAAACGAACCGACGACGACATAAAATTGGCAGAATTGCTAAAGAAAGACGGCTACCAAGCCGACGAAAACGAGTGGTTCACTCCGCGAGTGCTCAACCGTCTGCCCGAAAAGCCACGCTCCAGCAAATGGCTGAAAGTGGCTATCTACGCCGTGGTGATAGGTGGCGTGATTGGGTGCTGGCTGTGGTACCTGCACTCGCGCGACACGAGCGTGATCACCGTGCGCGACCTGCTCACGTTCGCCGGCATGATTTGCGGCACTACGGCTGTGGCATGCATCGCCATCATCGACTTCGTGAAATCAGAATAAACCACCCACGGCTTCCTGCTTCAATCCCCCCTGCAGCCTCCCTTTGGCAGCAGGGGGGTCGGTGTGCTTGTTTTTGACATTATTTAGGTGTGGTATGTGAATGGAATTTTGTAACTTTGCATTTTATAATTATTATCACACATCATGATTGAGACTGCATTATATCTTATTCCTGTGCAACTGAGCGATGGCGAACTGAACTGCGTGCTTCCACAAGCCAATATCGCCCTCGTGAGCCACATCAAGCACTTCATTGTGGAGAATGTGCGCTCGGCACGTCGCTTCCTGAAAAAATGCGACAGGGATATCGACATCAACAGTCTCACTTTCTACGAGCTCAACCGCCATACCGACCCACGACAAGTGAGCACCTACCTCGACGCGCTGGAAAAAGGCGAGCCGATGGGCGTGATTAGCGAGGCTGGCTGCCCTGCCATTGCCGACCCCGGTGCCGATGTGGTGGCTATCGCACAACGCAAAGGACTGAAGGTACGTCCGCTGGTGGGTCCGTCGAGCATATTGATGGGGCTGATGGGCAGCGGATTCAATGGACAGAGTTTTGCGTTCATTGGCTATCTGCCTATCGAGGCTGGCGCAAGAGCGCGAAAACTGAAAGAGATGGAGCAGCGCATCGTGAAGGAGAATCAAACTCAGATTTTCATCGAAACTCCCTATCGCAACAATTCGCTGCTGGCGGAAATGGTGAAATCGCTACCCGCTAACTTGAAATTGTGTATCGCCACCGACATTACAGGCGAACGTGAACAAATTATCACCAGAGGGGTGAAGGAATGGGGAAAACACCCTATCGACCTGAACAAGGTGCCCACCATCTTCCTTCTCTACAAATAATTCGGCACGCTAACACACACAGAGCACTACACGAAATGAACAACAAGAACGACTATAAAACGACTAAACTTCCACAACAAGGGTCAATATTCTTCGACGACGATGAGTTTGAGCCTGTGCAGCAAGCCAAGCCTGCAGAAAAGCCATCCACTGCGAGCGGCAACGAGGAGTGGCGTATGCACTTTGCCAGTTTTGGCAGCGGCTCAAGTGGCAACTGCGCCTACATCGGCAACGAGCACGAGGGCATATTGGTGGACTGCGGTGTGGAACCCGACCATGTGTTTAAGGAACTTGAACGCAATGGCATAAAAATGGGGAAAATAAAAGGCATTGTCCTCACACACGACCATGCCGACCATGTGCGCTATGTGTACAAGATTTTGCGCAAGTATAAGAATCCGAGAATTTGCGTGTGGTGCACCAACCGCTGTCTGAACGGTATGCTCCGCAAGCACAGCATCTCTAACCGCATCAAGGAATATCACAAAGCCATTTATCACGAAATCCCTTTCACTTTGGCAGGAATGAAGATTACGGCTTTCAAGCAGTCGCACGACAGTGAGGACTGTAGCGGCTTTATGATTGAGGGCGGCGGACGCAAGTTTGTGATTTCGCCCGACCAAGGGGAAATCACCTCACGCGCCGACTTCTACATGCGCCAAGCGCAATATTTGATGATTGAAAGCAACTACGACCACGCTATGCTCGCCGCAGGCTCCTACCCTGCATATCTGAAGGCGCGCGTGGAAGGTGATAAAGGACACCTCGACAATAAGGTGACGGCACGATTTGTGGCTGATATGTGGAATCCGGAATTGAAATTCGTGTTCCTCAACCACCTGAGCAACGACAACAACACCCCAGAGATTGCCCTACACGAAACACGCTCCGCACTCGAAGCCAAAGGCGCAACAGTGGGCGATGCCAGTTACGCTCCCGACCAAGCCAACTGCGACGTGCAGCTCTACGCCCTCCCCCGCTACGACACCAGCACCTGGTTCGTCCTCTAACTAATTCCCCCTCACCACATATCTATCCGCTATAGCGGTTGGTAGGCGATGAATGGGGATGGGATTTAGCCTTGCTTGAAGGTGATGGGCTTGTATTCTTGGTAGTCGCCGTTTTCGCTCACGAGGGCTTGGAATGAGGAAGTGAGGTGCTTCTGGAGGGCTTTGAAGGAGAGGAAAATCTCAATCATACCTTCGCTCTCATCGGCTATTTCACCAGCCTGATACACAAAGAAGATACCGCGTTTGCGTGCATACACGTTGGCAGAAAGGCGTGTGGCCTTGTGAAGTGGCATACCTTCATCGTCGGCAAGCGACTCAATCTTATTATTCACAAGCGTAAGCAAGGCATCTTCGGAGTTTGAGGCGAAAATGGAGTTGAACGAGAGCACCGACTGTCCGCGGCGGTTGTAGTTCACATAATAGATTTTCTCACGCTTTTTACCGCTGTCATACGATGTGAGGCTGATAGCCATCACCAAATAGCCTCGACTTGAGAATGTAGGGTATATTTTCACGCCCTGCACATTGCCGTACTTCTGTGTGATGGTTGGCTCCGTGTCGAGGGGTTTATAGTCCACACCACTGGCGTTGAACACCGGTGTTTTCAAAAACGCGTGAATGCCGCTTTGATAATTGGAGTGGCTTTGTGGGAATGCCTTGTCGGCGATGGCGGCAAAAATGGCATCTATATTCTTATTTCCGTTGATTTCAGTTGGGAGTTTGCTTTTAATGCGCTTGATACTGGCGTAGTAGGTCTGTGCGTCGTCGTCGTTGGCAGGTTCCTTCGACACAAAGTAAGCATTGCTTTCGCTAACTTCAAACTTGTCGGGCACAAAGATGTCGGCAATGGTGTCGGCAGCGGCAATCAACTCGCTTCTACGGTCAAACAAGTCGCTTTTGCCGTCGGTATTGATGTGGTTCACAATATACCAGAAACCCGTAGCGACGTCGAGAGCCACAAGCAAAGCAATGATAATGATATAGGTGCGCTTGGTCATAATCTTTATTCTTCGTTACAAACTATTCGCTCTATTGCCGACTTCACACTGTTCATAAGCCACATAGGGGTGGAAGTGGCACCGCAAATACCTATCGACTTCTTGCCGACAAGCCATTGGGGATTGATTTCCGATTCGTTGCTCACCAAATGCGAGTTGGGGTTGGCATCGAGACATTCTCCGAAAAGAATCTTGCCGTTGCTGCTTTTGCTGCCGCACACGAAAAGGATGAGGTCGTGGCGGGTGGCAAACTCACGGATTTGCGGTATGCGGTTAGCCACCGAGCGGCAAATGGTGTCGTAACTCTTCAGTTCTGCCCCGCCAGTCATTCGCTGCTTCACCGCCTCGATAATCTTCTTCAGTTCCTGCACACTTTTGGTGGTTTGGCTGTAGAGATACACGTTGCGGCTAAAGTCTATCTTGTCAATCTCGTTGACACTCTCAATCACGAGTGCCTTGCCCGAAGTCTGCCCCACCAGTCCGTTCACCTCTGCGTGACCACGCTTACCGTAAATCACAATTTGCGGTTCGTTGGGTTCGTCGTTGTAGGTGTGCTTGATGCGCTGCTGAAGTTTGAGCACCACAGGGCAAGTGGCATCAATGATTTTTATATTGTTGCGTCGGGCTATTTCGTAGGTTTCGGGCGGTTCGCCATGCGCACGAAGCAGCACATTCACATCGTGGAGTTCCTTCAGTTGCTCATGGGTGATGGTCTCCAACCCCTCTTGCTTGAGGCGCTCCACCTCGTTGCTATTGTGCACAATGTCGCCCAGGCAGTAGAGATGGCCTGTGTCTGCCAACTGCTCCTCTGCCATATTGATGGCGCGCGTCACGCCAAAGCAAAATCCCGAATACTGGTCAATTTCGATAATAGCCATATTATTTCTCCTCACACAGATCTCACGGATCTCACAGATTTTAAAAAAGTCTAACAGGCTAAGAAGATTTCGCCAAAAGACAATAGTATCGTCTTAACTTCTTTAACTCCTTTAACTCCTTTAACTCCTTAACTTCTAAAAAATTATTTTCCTTGCATGAATTGGTGGAAATAGTCAACCGCCCATGCTATTTGTTCTTCAGCCGTAGCGAATTTGCCACTGTCCACCTCCACTGCATCGTCGGCTTTGCGAAGCGGACTTTCCTTGCGTGTGGTGTCGAGGTGGTCGCGCATCTTCACGTTGGCGATGATGTCGTCGAGCGTAACGCTGGTGTCGCCTTTGGCACGCATCTCGTCGAAGCGGCGTTTGGCACGGATTTCAGGACTGGTGGTCACATAGAGTTTGATTTCGGCATCGGGAAGCACCACAGTGCCAATATCGCGGCCGTCCATCACCACGCCCTTGTTCTTGCCCATCTCCTGCTGGAGGCGCACCATGGCGTGGCGCACTTCAGCAATGGCAGCCACAAGGCTCACATTGTTCGACACCTCCAGGCCACGAATCTCATTCTCCACATTCTCACCGTTGAGATAGGTGATTTGCTTGCCGTCCTCAATCTTGAAACTGATGTTGATGTCGGGCAACATGGGAAGCAGTCGCTCCACATCCACCTTGCCATCGGTAATCAAACCGTGACGCAAGCAAAACAGAGCCACGCTGCGATACATGGCGCCAGTGTCGATATAAGTGTAACCCACGCTTTTGGCAAGTGCTTTTGCCATTGTGCTTTTGCCACTCGAAGAAGTTCCATCGATGGCAACATTTATCATTTTCTTATCCATTAATTTCTTTCATCGTAAATATTCCACAAAGTTACGAATATTTTTTCAGAACTAACGAAGCCCACCACACGAATGAAATCACCAATTTTAAAATCACACACCCACCCACACGAACTGTTTAGAGTCAATTCGTGGAGCGCACCGTATTGTGGCGCAGTGTGTAGAGGGCATTTTAGAAACTGTAGGTGTCGCCTGCCTTGTAATCGGCAAGCAGCAAGCCGTGGTCGTCGGTGCAATGCGCATACACCTTCTCCTGCTGCTCCTGGTCGAGCGAGTTCCACACCACCGTACATTCGGGATAAGTCACCTTCTTCGCCTTCCCAGCCCTTTTCGACGCAATCTTAGAGGCAATCCTCTCCTTTTCAGAGATGGCCAAACCCGACCACCATTCTGCCAAATCATCTTTCGTCATCATTTCAAAAAATTATATTACTTCCCCACAAAAATACAAAATCCTCCCCAATTCCCATAAAAAGGACTACAAATATTTTTCCACCATTTGGCGAAGCATTTCGGTTGTGAGATTAGCAGGACCAACAGATTGTATCAGGGAGTATTCTGGCTTGTTTTTGCCAATCACGAATTTGCGTTCTTTCCCGTCGGTGGTGGCATATAAATGGAAGTTGCCTTTGTAGGTTTGCTCTACACTGACGGCTGAATACCTTTTTCCTCCAATTTCAAACTCAACTTTTCCATCTTCCTTTTCAACAAATCCCCATGAAGCAAGGTGGCGATTGATAGCCGCTTCCACAGCGTGTAGCCAACGCTCCTGCACTCCATTTTTCTGAGCCATGACTCCAAAATTTTTCAGCGAACGCGCCACTGCTTGAATGATTGCATTTGGCCGACGAATGCCATTGTCTTTGGCAAACTGCAAGGCATCGTCAAGCGTGATGTCACGAAGTTTGGCACGAATATACATACAATGGTCGATGTCGGGCAGATAACCACCTGCATCCACGACGTAGGTAAGGTCGTAGGCTGGAGAAATTCGCCACTCGCCCCTCTCGTTCATCACAAAAGAGAAGTTCTTTATATGGTCGTCGGTGTTGTTGGAAAGGATATTGAATACCATGCGGCGAAACACCTCTTGGCTGTCAACTTCGGGAAGATGCAATTTGCGACACACCTCCAACATACCCTCATAACTGTTGGTACCAGGACTGATTGCAGCAAGCGTCTGCGTGTGGAGTTTTCTTTCACCATCACGGTCAAAGCGCTGAGTGATGAAACTTTTATTACCTTCCACCTCATAAAGCCTCGACGGCATCATAGTGATTCCTGCATTTATCGCCATCTCATAGTATGTCATTTCCAGTTCAGCAGAACTATATCGCGAATTACCAAACTTCAAAATGTAATACTCGTAATCCTTCAAACCTGCAATTTGTCCGCTTCGCACCTCGCCTGTGGCATTATTGATAGCCACAATGGCTTTGGGCTGTCTACCGCCAGCGGAAGTTCCCACAGTGAGCAACGATTGCATAGTGATAGACTCTTCCGGCATGATGCGAGCATTCTCTCGCTCTACAAATATGCGATCTGCCAAATCCGACAAAGATTTTATATCAATTTTCTCCGTCTTTCCTCCCGACTGGGCAACTTCAGGCAAAAACTCCAACGCCCCCATTCCTCGCTTGCCGATGAACGAGAGTTTGTCTAATGGAGTGATGTCGGCATTGGAAATGTGGTTTTGTTGTCGCCACAACTCAAAAAGTTGATTGCCCCAAGCGTCAGGGAGCGAGTCGGCAACAAATGCTGGCAACTTCTGATATATCTTGGCATCTTCACCCCAAACTGGAATCAAAGCCCTTACGCCATCTACTGGCGCAACGAGAGGGGAAACATCAATTCCCTTCTTCAAAAACGCTGGATTATAGGTGAAATACGACAATCTGCGTTTTTCGTCCCATGCTAAGCGACCTATTTCCTCGCCCCATAGCATCACTATCAATGTTTTCACCATAGTTCATTACTTTTTTGAGTGACGGATTCTTTGTACTTTTTTCTCGTTTTTGCGCATCAGGTATGGCGATTCTGGCAATTCAGGCAACACATCGTCAAGCGCATTGATTTGCCCCACCACTTTCAGCAAAAGAATGAAAGTGGATAATGAGATATTGCCAGCAGAACCATTCTCAAATTTATGAATGGTGGTCAAGCCTATGCCCGAACGCTCCGCAACCTCCTTTTGGGTAAGGTTGCACCGCATTCGGTAATCCTTAAACCGTTCGCCCAACCTGCGTACAAGTTCTGGGGTTGTATATTCGTAAAGGTCAACCATATTCTTATATATCTATCAGTATATTACTATTTATCATTATTTTACAGTATATAATATCACAATAATGATATTTATAACTGCAAAAATAAACGATTTTTATGAAAATAACGAATGATTTTGCACTAAATGTTTGATTTTTACCTCGTTTTTAACGGGTGGGGTGAAAATGTTGGGGGATTTTTGGGGATTTGTAGAGTTTGTTGCGTACCTTTGCAGTCATTTCGCTTGACTGGTAAATATGAAGCAGATTAAAGAGATATTGAAGATTGGGGTGCCTATCATGTTGGGACAGGCTTGCGTGATTATCGTTGCCTTTGCCGACAACATTATGATTGGGTGGCACAATGTTGATGAATTGGCGGCTGCGTCGTTTGTGAATAATGTGCTTAACCTGGTCATTTTGATGGGGTTGGGCTTCTCCACTGGTTTGACTCCTATGATTGGTGCTTTCAATGGTGTGAACGATGTGAAAAGCATCGGCTCCACCATGAAGAATGGCATTTTGGTGAACGGTGTCATCGGGCTTGTGAGCCTTGTGGTGCTGTCGGTCATCTATTGCTTTCTCGACCGTTTCGGTCAAGCACCTGAACTTCTGCCTCTTATACGCCCTTATTTTATCATCATCGGCATTTCGTCGTTTTTCCAGTTGGGCTTCAATGTGCTCAAGCAGTTTACCGACGGTATGCGCCAACCAGTGGTGTCGATGGTGTTTTTGATTATCGGCAATGTGGTCAACATATTCGGCAACTGGGTGCTGATTTACGGCAAACTCGGTTTCCCCGAATTGGGGCTGAACGGCGCAGGCCTCAGCACGCTGCTGGCACGAGCCTTGATGCTCGGCATGTTTGCGTTCTATGTGTTTAAGGGAAAGAAATTCCGCCAGCATGTGGCTGCGTTTAAGGCATCGCATTTGTCGAAAGGCAGAATGAAACATATTTTCAGCCTCGGCTACCCTGTGGCTATACAGAACGGACTTGAAGCCTCCACTTTCTCATTCTCAGCCATTATGATTGGTTGGCTGGGCGTGGTGGAACTTGCCGCCCACCAAGTGGTGACCACCATATCGCTGCTCTTCTTCTTGCTGATTCAGGGACTTTCGTTTGCCGTTTCCATTCTCGTGAGCAACTCCTACGGCAAAAAGGACTTTGATGGCGTGCGAAAATACACCAAGAAGGGTTTCTTGATGATGCTTACCATTTCTGCCACGCTTTCCGCGTTGCTCTACATATTCCGATTCCCTGCCGCCGGCATTTTCACCGATTCGACTGAGGTGGCTTCGATTGCGGTGTCGCTGTTCTTCCTGCTCTTCGCATACCAGTTTGGCGATGATTTGCAACTATGCTATTCCTGCGTGCTCAGAGGCATACAGGACGTGAAGCCCATCATGTACTGCGCCTTTATCAGTTACTATCTGGTGGCAATTCCATGCTCCTACTGCCTCGGTTTCAAAGCAGGCTTGGGCATTCAGGGCATTTGGCTCGGCCTCCCGATTGGCCTTACCCTTGCCGGCATATTCTTCTTCTTCCGTTTCCGCTACGACATGCGCCGAATGAGCAGTGGCGTGGCTATGAAATAGTCACTTCGCCGCAAATGGCGCTCTGAAGATAAGTTTTCACCGTTTCGGGTGGCAAACCGAGGCCGAACAGATACATCAACTTGGTGATAGCCGCCTCGCTGGTGATGTCGTAACCGCTCACGGCACCAGCCCTGCTCAGACAGTTGCCCGTTTCGTAAAGCGGTTTCACGCCCCCATTCACACATTGAGTGACATTGAGAATGACGATACCACGCTGGTTGGCATCGCTAATGAGCTGCGTGAACCACGGTTCGCTTGGGCTGTTGCCTGCGCCGTAGGTTTTCAGCACTATGCCCTTGATTTTTGGTGTGCGAAGCAGGTATTCAAGCGTTTCGGGAGTCATGCCTGGGTTAAGCTCAATAAACATCACATTCGGGTCCATCGCATAGCGCACCTTCAGCGGACGCTTCGACGGCAGACGATACAGTGCCTCCTCATGGAACTGGATTCCCAATCCTATCGTTGCCAGTTCAGGATAATTGTTGCTTCGGAACGCGTTGAAGTTGTCGGCACTCATCTTCGTGCTTCTATTTCCGCGCCACAGATAGTTCTCGAAGAGGATTGCCACCTCCTGCACCATAGCATTGCCAGCCTTATCGGTGGCGGCAGCCACTTGCAGGGCGGTGATCAGGTTTTCCTCGCCATCGGTGCGCACCTCGCCGATAGGAAGTTGCGAGCCAGTGATAATCACAGGCTTACTCAAATTCTCCAGCATAAAACTCAGCGCCGAAGCCGTAAACGCCATCGTGTCGGTGCCATGAAGCACCACAAATCCATCATACTTATCGTAGTTGCATTCAATGGCTTGTGCAATGTCGCGCCAGTGCGTAGGATTCATGTTGCTGCTATCGATTGGCGGATTAAACTGAATGTTATCGATGTCGTAGTCGAGCAACTTCACTTTAGGCACATTTTCCATCAAATGCGAGAAATCGAATGGGAGCAAAGTGCGTGTCACCGGATTCTCTATCATGCCGATAGTGCCACCAGTGTAGATGATGAGAATTTTAGGGCGATTATTTTCCATGCACAAAAGTTTTTGAGAATTTGGCAAAATGATAATTACTTTCGCAAAGATATACAAAAAATAGAGATTTCCAACAAAGAAAACCCCTATTTTTAAGTTTTCGGAATGGCAAAATGCCAATATTGTGCTCTATACTGCTATTTGGCGAAGGCTTTTGCGAAGAAGAGCATCTGATAGTCGATGGCATTGGTCCAGTATTCCCATGTGTGGGCACCTGGGCGAATGGTGAAATCGTGGGGGATTTTTGCATCGAGCAGTGCTTTGTGCAAATTGCAGTTCACCTCATAGAAGAAGTCGGAATAGCCATCGTCGATGATGATGTTCTGTCCGGCTTTGAGCGTGGGCACAAGGTTGATGACGGCGTGCTCTGCCCATGCCTGCTTATTGGTTTCGTATTTGCCGATGCGCAGGTCTATTTTCCACTTGTTGGGGAATTTGGTGATGTCAACACCGCCGCTCATACTGCCGCATGAGCCAAACACGTCGGGGTGACGGAATGCGTTCCAAAGCGCACCATGTCCACCCATACTCAAACCGGTGATAGCACGCATCTTCGGAGAGCGGAAAGTGCGATAGTGCGAATCCACATATTCCACCAACTCTTTGCTGATGAAGGTTTCGAACTGGAATTTCGGGTCGATGGGCGAATCGAAATACCAACTGTCTTGACCGTCGGGGCACACAATCACCACGCCATATTTAGTGGCAATGGCTTCCAGATTTTTCTTTGTGGGCCAGTCGCGATAACTGCCCCATGCGCCGTGAAGCACATACACAGTGGGGAAACTGTCGGTGGGATTGTCGAAATGCTGATTTGGCAACACCACCACCGCCTTGATGCCACGGTTCATCTTCTGGCTCATCACTTCCACGGTGTCGGTTTGCACGTTCACCACCTTCACTTGGGTGGCTACGTTCTGCTGTGCGCACGCCAAAGTCATTGCTCCAGCAAACAGCACAAATAAATACGCAAATAATTTTCTTTTCATATTGTAAAGCTTTTTAGGGGGCGTGGGGAGAAATCGGAGCACTCAGAACTATCGTCTTAACTTCTTTAACTTCTTAACTCCTTAACTTCTAAAAATCTAATTTCTAACTTCTCTCCTATCTTTTTTTGGAGAAAAAATCAGTCATCAGGGCGGCACATTCTTCGGTGAGCACACCGCCTTCCACCAGTGTCTTTTTGTGGAAGGGCTTTTGGCAGAATGTGTGGTAGCCGCGTTTGGGGTCGGCACAGCCATACACGATACGAGAAATCTGACTCCATCCCAATGCGCCAGCGCACATCAGGCAAGGTTCCACAGTCACATATAGCGTGCAGTCGGTGAGATATTTACCGCCGAGAAACGATGCCGCCGATGTGATGGCTTGCATCTCGGCATGGGCGGTGACATCAGTGAGCGTTTCGGTAAGGTTGTGCCCACGGGCAATAACGCGCCCACGGCACACAATCACCGCGCCGATAGGCACCTCATCGGCCTGCATGGCGGCTTCAGCCTCACGAAGCGCCATTCGCATATATTTCTCGTCGTCGGCTGTAATCATAAGCGCACTTTGGTTGGGTGATTGCCCACCAGCACCACATAGATGCCACGGTCGAGCGTGATCACTTCATCGCCATTGGTGGCACGGCGGAAGCAAAGGCGGCCGTACATGTCGAACACGGTGACCATCTCGCCATGGGTATTGCCGTGGATATAGATAGAACCGTCGCGACCGTAAACCGTAGGCAAATCGAGGTCGTCGGTCACATTCTTCACTGCCGACGGTGCAATCACCACCTTGGTGGCTTCGGCATCGTTCATCATATTGGTAGGCACGATGTAGTATTCTGCTCCCTCGGCTGTGATAGGCACATAATAGAAGTCGGCAGCGGTGAGGGCAATCAGTTCGTCGCCCTTATAGATTTTGTATGCCAAGTTGTTGCCCAAAGCAAAACGCATATAGTGGTCGTTGTATTTTTCCACTTCGCCAGTCATACTGATTGAGACCTCCTCGCTTGGGTAGAGTTTGAAAGTGTTTTCATCACCCCAAACAGCATTGGCGGCATACTTTGCCACGGCATCGTCGTCGGGCACAATCACGTCAATGCCACTGAGGCCGATAAAGATAGCCCATCCACTGGCTTCGGGAGCGGTGGGAGCGGCACAGTAGATTTCGAAAAGGTTGTGGCAGTTGTTGTAGCCGTAAGCGTCGATTCTCTTGGTGGTAGATGGCAGAAGCATGGTGTGGAGCATTGGGCAAGACTGGAACGCGCCCCAACCAATGGTTTTCACGCCCTCTGGCACAGCCACATTCACCACGTTAGTGCCAGCAAGCAGCATTTTCGACACATCTTTCAGATGCAGCGGCAGCGTGATGTTGGCAAGGTCGGTGGCATAGGCAAAAGCGCACTCGCCGATGGTGGTGACGGTGTTTGGCACCTGCACCTCGGTGGCTTTCGACTGGAAGAAGGCACTGTCGGCAATAGCGGTCACCTGATAGTTGGCACCTTCGTAGTACACTTGTTCGGGAATAATGTAAACGCCCTTGTAGGGGTTGTTGGTAGCCTTTTCGGCTGGCACTCGTGCCACAGCCACAGTGTTAGCACCGGTGGTGGTGTAGTAGAGGCCACCACATTCAAAAGCGGCTGCTTGGGTGCAAATGGCACTCAAAGCGGCTACTGTGAAAAATAAGTTTCTGACTTTCATGTTTTTGATATATAGAATAGTAAATTATTCGCGATAATACACACGTTTCACTCGTGGCGAAACGCTGGTGAGAATTTCGTAAGGAATGGTGCCACGCACTTCGCTCAGGGCTTCCACAGGAATGTGCTCGCCAAAAATTTCCACGATGTCGCCCACTTCGCATTGTGCGTCGGTCACATCAATCATCACAGCGTCCATACACACGTTGCCCACGGTCGGGCAGAGTGTGCCGTTCACCCACATGTTGGTGTGGCCGTTGCCGAAGTGGCGGTCGAAGCCGTCGGCATAGCCGATGGTGACGGTGGCGATGCGCGATAGGCGGTGAAGCACACCGTGGCGGCCGTAGCCGATGGTGGTGCCTTCAGGCCACTCCTTGATGGAGATAACCACCGAATAGAGCGACGACACAGGCTTTAGGGCGTCTTCCGAGTGGTCGAACATCGTTTTAATGCCATACAGACCGATGCCTATGCGCACCATGTCAAACTGCTTGTCGGGGAAGCGGACAATGCCTGTGGTGTTGAGGATATGGCGGATAATGTAGTGGCTGAATTCGGATTGAATCATTGCCGTACATTCTTCAAAATATGCGAATTGCTGCATGGTGTAAGCATCTTGCGCTGGCTCGTCAGCCACGCACAGGTGCGAGAACATGGAGGCTGGCTTGATTACGCTTTGGCTCTTGAGCAGTTTGATAAGCGCTGGTATCTGCTCCTTGGTGAAGCCGAGGCGGTGCATACCGGTGTCGAGTTTGATGTGAACAGGAAATTCGTGCGCACCGTATTTTGCGCCCTCTTTGATGAGTTCGCTGCATTCTTCTATGCTGTAAACTTCTGGTTCAAGGTGGTGTGTAAACATTGCCTTATAGTTCACCACCGATGGGTTGAGCACGATAATTGGCATGGTGATACCTGCCTTGCGCAAGTCCACGCCCTCATCTTGCACTGCCACAGCCAGATAGTCGCAACCGGCATCTTGCAGCGTTTTGGCTATTTCGTAACTGCCTGCGCCGTAGCCGCTTGCCTTCACCATGCCCACAGCCTTGGTTTCGGGTTTGAGGAACGAGCGGAAGAATTTGAAGTTGTGCGCCAGGGCATTGAGGTCAACCTCTTCCACGGTTTGATGCTGCTTGGCTTCGAGCAGGTTGAGAATTTGCTCAAACTCAAATTCGGGTGCGCCTTTCACCAATATAGTCTCGTCTTCGAAGTCGCCTGTAGATTTCTTGTCGAGAAATTCTGCCACGCTTGCGTAGAACTGCGCGTTGATGCTGGAGAAGTAGCGTCCGTAGCGGCACATGTCGGGACCAATGCCTATCAAGTGCTTGATATGCTTGCTCTTGAGCAACTCGCTCACACGGATATACAACTCGTCGGCACTGAATGCCTCTGGCATCAGGTCGCTCAAAATCACGGTGTTGGACTGGGCAGGGTTGCTGCGGCGAATCATAAAGTCGAGCGCGGGGGTGAGCGAATTGTAGTCGCTGGTGTAGCCGTCGGCTATCACGGTGCAGTTGTTCACGCCCTCTATCACATTGATGCGAGTGCCCACAGGGGTGAGGGTGGTCATGCGCTGCGCTATCACATCTTGCTTCACGCCCAGCACTATCATCACCACAAGGCAAGTGACCACATTCTCCAAATCTCGGTCGGCGGTAAACGGAACGGTGATGGTGTGCGCCTCGCCTTCGTATTTGTAGGTGATGCGGCTTTCTTTGGTGTCTTTTTCCACATTAGTCACCAGTACGGAGCGTGATGCGTCGGTAGTGGACCACGCATATTCGTGCGCCACATCCACCTCAAGCAGTGGGCGAATGGTGGCGGTGACCAATGGGTCGTCGGCGCAATACACGATGCTCTCGCAACTGTTCAGAATCTTTGCCTTTTCCTGCGCCTTCTCGTCCATCGAGGCGAAGCCATCGTTATGCTCGCTGCCGATATTGGTGATCACACCAATGGTGGGGCGAATCATGGCTTGCAGGTTGTCCATTTCGCCGGTGGTGGAAATGCCGGCTTCGATAATGGCGAGCGTGGTGTTGGTGTCGATATCCCACAGCGAGAGTGGCACGCCGATTTGCGAATTGTAACTGCGTGGCGAGCGTACAATCTTGTAGTCGTCGCTCAACAGTTGGTTGAGCCATTCCTTCACAGTGGTTTTGCCACGGCTACCGGTGATGCCAATCACTGGAATATTGAAGCGGCGGCGATGGCTCGTTGCCAAAGTCTGAAGCGCTTCGAGCGTGTCAGCCACCACCAGGAAGTTGGCGTCGCGCATCTCACGCATCACATTGTCGATGCGGTTCACCACAAAGTTTCTCACGCCCTTCTGATAGAGAGGCGCGATATAGTTATGGCCGTCGTTGTTGGCAGTCTTAATTGCGAAGAATATGGTTTCTTCGGGGTTATTGAGCGAGCGAGAGTCGGTGAGCAGTTGGCTCACGGTGGCTTCCTCGTTGCTGATACTGTGGTAGTCAACACCCAGAATGTCGGCTATCTCTACGATTGAGTACTTCATCATTCAGAAATTAAATCGTTGATTTCTTTAATATTTGCAATATACGGATATTCCTTCACCAAGTTCGTCACCACGGCTTTGGTGTCGGCATAGAATCGCTCCACTATTTCACGGTTTGCCGTCATGGGGCGATGGGTGAGACGCTTCATCACACGCTCGCATCGGGCGATGGCTTGCGTGGAGGCATCGTCGAAATACGCCGCCTGAAAACTCTGCCAAATGTAGCCGATAGCCACATCGCTGGGGTGTACCATGTCGGCGGCATAGAAGCGATAGTCGCGCAAGTCGTCCATCACTATCTCGTAGGCAGGGAAATAAGCGGTGAAGTCGCGATACACACGGTTCACATTGGCAACAGCCACTCGCAGCGTGGCCTTGCTCAGCGAGTTCACCTCCAGTCCGTCGGCAATGTGACGGATAGGGCTAACCGTAAACAGAATGCGCAACTGCGGATTGAACTCGTGCAGCCGCTCCACCATGGCGGAAAGCACCTCGGTGATTTCGTCAACGCTCGCCATGCGGCGCGTGAAATTGTGCTGCGGCACCTTATGGCAGTTTGCCACCACCTGGTTCGTCTCCTTCAGGCGATACACCACGGCAGTGCCCAGCGTCACCACAAGTGTGTGGCACGACTTCAGATGCTCATGCGCCTTCGCAATCTGTTCATTCATCAGCGTAAGCGTGGCTTCCTTGTCGGCAAGCGAGTAGCGAGAGTGGAAATTGTAACTGTTCCACACACCGCTGCCCTGAAACAGGTCGATACCGCGCTCAGGCACCGCGTCGATGATGCGATTCACACTCGAGGCAATGCTCATCGGATTGTAGAGCGTGCCAAAAGGATTCACATTCACATCAATCATGGCTTGGTGCAATTTACCGCCTATATTGTCGCTAAAGCACGAGCCAAGCATCATAAAGCGGTCGCTATGATGCATAATGCCCATATTGTCGGCAATGTGTATAGTGGTGCGAAAATCCATTTTCTCGATTTTGTACAGTTATTAACCTACAAAAATACACCTTTTTCTCGCAAATTAAAAGTCTTTCCCCATTTTTTTCAAAAATCCCCACGGCTCTTTCATTTAAGATTTCGTTGCTCACTTACAAAAACAACCAAAGGCAACCAAAGGGACGGTTCTTTTGGTTTCAACTTGTTAAATATATTAATTAAGCCCCCCACACAAACCAAAGGGGCAAACCAAAAGAACCGTCCCTTTGGCTTATGAACCGTGCAGGCAAAAAGTGCCCTCACCATCCAAGGAAAACTCGCTATAAAATAACAACATTTTTAAGTGAACAACGAAATCTTAAATGAAAGAGCCGTGGAAAAGACAGCCATTTGTGAACTTGACATTTGTCCATATCCCATTAATTCAGTAACTTTGCAGTAGTTATGGCACAACGTAAAGACAGCGATGAATTTTATGTCATCGATTTATGCGATGAAGTTCTTGGCTTGACAGCATCAAGACAGCATACATTCGATTTTCTGCGAGGCGATGGAACGCCTGGTAGGAAACTTCCTGTCGATGCCTATTATCCTGAACTTAATCTTGTCGTTGAATATCGGGAACGACAACATACTGAGTCTGTAGATTTTTTCGATAAGAAAACTACAGTAAGCGGAGTGAGTAGAGCCGAACAACGCCGTATCTACGACCAGAGGCGGAGAGATATTTTGCCAAAGAATGGAATCCGATTAGTTGAAATTTCATATTCTGACTTAAAGCATGATAGACGCAAACGTCTTGTACGAGATCGTCTGAATGATTTAGCCGTTATACGGATAATGCTTGGAGGTGGAGACGCGAGTAGCAAACATGAAATTAAAACACCAAAAGAAAAATCTGACGGAGTTTCGCCGATATATCGTTTATATCAGAAATATGGGTGTCTAATTATCTTCGCAGTTATTGCAGCAACATTATTCCTATCCAGTTTTCTGACAATATGCGTTTTTCAGTTGAATGGTACAATTTCTTGTATCGTGATAACAGTAGCATTATTTATTGTTGGATTTATCGGCCACCATTATACAACTGCTGTAGACCAGCGAAAGCAGTTAAAATCCGAAAATAAGAGTTACGGAAGTACAGTGATTCCACCTGTATGTTGCCCTGTGTGCGGAAGCTATAATATAGGACCGACAGACAATGGAGAATATGGATGTTTTGACTGCGGTCTTCGATGGAAACAATCTTATTGACAATAGCAAAAGACTCCCGAAGTGGGAGCCTTTGTTGTCGATGAGCGGTTCAATCTTCACATTCTTGAATGGAGATTGTATAGACTTCATCGAGGATTTCCGTCGCGATAGCGAGCACTTGTTTCCACGCATCGTAACGATTATCGGCGAAGATCTGAGAGATGTGCAGGTCCGAATAATCTTCATAAGTCACGAACGAGAAGTAATTTCTTTTGCTCTCAGGCAGAACGGCGTTAATGTCGTTGAGATAAATGGAACGATGTTCCCTGCGAGTGTTGTCTATTTCAGTCATAATTGAACGAATTTAAAGAGTTATGTGCCGAAGCACGTTCGATTTTACGAACAAACCAAAAGAAGCGGCACAGTGAGCGACTTGTCTAGGATTGGTCTGCGCTTCGGAAGAATGAGAATGGCAGCCAACTTGCTTGTCCTTGACTTAGTGAACGCCGCTTCTAACTTTGTGAAATAAAATCAGTGCTTCGTGTCATAACTCTCGTTCAAGTATGACAGACAACCGAAGCCCGAACTCGTTTCTCTCAACGGCTGCCGTTCTGTGTCAAAAGAAATACCCTCGTGCTTCCTTTTTGTTCTTGAAGATTGGAGGACTGAACAACTTCGCCGTTTCCGATGCGTGCCACTCAGGAAACAAGTCAGGAAATCGTCGAATGTGGTTTACCACGTCTATCATAAACCAAAGGAACGGTTCTTTTGGTTACCACTTGCTAAATATATGAAGCACCCCATCCTTCCACAGACCAAAAGAACCGTCCCTTTGGTACGCCTTGGAATGTCTTTGGAGTCCGGGATTGTTAGAAATTACACGATTTTTTTGGAATGTTGTTTCATAATTGATAAATTTGCTTGAGATTTAAAGACTAAAACTATATGTCAAGAAAAAGCCGAGAAATCAGTCCTACTGGCGTGTACCACGTGATGCTGCGCGGTATCAATCGTGGCAGAATTTTTGACGATGAGCAGGACTGTCGCAAGTTTGTAGGAAGCTGGTCGAAATATATTCGTTATAATCCACTAAATTACAAGACACGATGAAACGCATATTAAACATTATTATATTGTCTTTGATGTTGCTTCAAGTGAGTGCAGGCAACAGCCCTATCAACTATCGTAAGAACAAGGACGTGGCTAATCTTTATAACAAGGCTATTGATTATGTGATAGCACAGTTAGATGTCAAGGAGAGCGAAGTTTACATTTTAAATGGTCTAAACTTCATGAGTTGGCACCCCAACAATACTTCCACATTTCAAAATGACTCGATAATAAAAATCATCACTTATGTTATAGCAACGCAAGAATTAAGAGAGGCTATCGATAATGGGGGGGATGAAGTGATCATACCCTATAAATTCAAACGCGGAGCAAAAAAAAGAGAGGTCGAAAAGAAAAAATCGACAGTGAAATACTTTCTGTCTTTTTCTAAAATCAGTAGTGGTCTGTTTGATGTTGCAATCCACCGCAATGGTGGAAAACCAACAAAGGATCCCACTTCTTGGATGATTGTTGAAAGTCCTAATTTTTGGTATTTGGGAGGGTATATTTTTGAATGCAATTCTTCATTGAGTGATTTTGTCAATGTTTATAGCGATTTCAGATACGATCCCAAAGATTTCGTGGATGATGATACCAATGAAACAAACCAAAGGGACGGTTCTTTTGGTTTCTAATTAGTAAACCAAAGGGACGGTTCTTTTGGTTACCACTTGCTAAATATATAAAGCACCCCCTCCTTCTACAGACCAAAAACCGTCCCTTTGATTTTATTTTTTGTTATTTCTGAATATAAATATTATGTCAATATCTTTAAGTAAGAAACGAACCTTTTTACAAAGCCCTGTGGTAATAGCTTTGATTCTATGTTTCACATTCGGCTACTTCATAAATTTACTTTTAATTGAGTGGGGAGGCTGGGATTTACACAGAAATCAAAGAAAATTTTCTGTGCATTATTCTATTGACTCCAAAAATCCAAGAGCAATTTTTAATCAAATCCTAATCAAAAACTATAATGAGAATCAATCTTTAATACAGAAATATTATCATACCGACATGGTGGTGTCACCATTTATTCTGCAAGATAAAATGTATGATAATAAATATAAATCACAATATTATAATTCAAGATATGATGAAATGATTGATGTGACTTTGGTTTTAATTGATGGCTCTAATGCTAATATATGTATCGAATACTATCCAGAACATTTTCCTTGTAGTGGTATGGAAAAGTATAATTGTGCACGAGACTTTGTGAATGAAGCCTTGAATAAAAACCACATACAATTTGGAGACATCAACATTATTCCTATACTCGGTCTATACTGGCAATTTTGGTATATTGATTATTGGTATTTGTTTTGGGGCGTATTTGTTTTTCTCCTTATAATAATTGTATTATGGATGAAATATATAGTCATCAGCAAGCGAAGAACCTAAGGAATTTAATGGAGGGAATTATTTAGGATTTGTTTGGAGCGTTGGGATTTAATTGATAAATTTGCGTTGAATAAAAAAACACGAAAATATATGTTGAAAAAAAGCCTTTTATCTAAAGAATGTCGAGAAACCAGTCTCGCCGGCGCGCACCATGTGGTTATGCGCGGTTTCAATTATGAAAGAGTATTTAACGATGAGCAGGACCGCCGTAAGTTTTTGGAAATCCTCCACCAAGTCACTCACCCAATGGACGAAAATGGTGCTCCGCTGCCGCCACATTGCACCATCTACGCCTACTGCCTGATGTCAAACCACATCCACATACTCTTAGCCGAGGGCACTGAACAGATGTCTGACACGGTGGAGCGCATAAGTGAAGCATACATCAACTATTACAACAATCGCTACGAGCGTCAGAACCCACTATTTACCGAACGTTTACACAGCAGAATTGTGGACAACGTAGGCTACTTTCTCATTGCGCTGAGATACATACACCAGAACCCCGTTAAGGCTGGAATAGTTAAAAGTCCCTCTCAATTCCAGTGGAGTAGTTTCCGCGAGTACGACGGCTCGATAGATACCGACTGCATTTGCAGCCACACGCTGCCATTTGCACACATGGGCAAGAAGGAGGTGTGCGAACTGGTGGTGAGCGTGAGCAAAAAGCGAAAACATAAAAAACGCACACAGAGAACTCGCAGCAATTTGTTATAAATCAAACAACAAAGCAAAACACAAACCAAAAGAACCGTCCCTTTGGTTTGTAAATAGAGCGAATTGTGGGGGATTGGTTTGGAATGTTGGGATTTAATTGATAAATTTGCTTGGGGTAGCCGATTGTGTGATAGGGCTACCGCGGTGATGATTAATTAACTTGTAAAAACGAACATACATTAATGAGAAAAACGGTATTTATCACAGGAGCCACAAGCGGCATCGGCGAGGCTTGCGCTCGCAAGTTTGCACAAGGTGGCTACAATCTGATTATCACGGCACGCCGTGCAGAGAAGTTGGCTGAAATCAAGGCACAACTTGAGGCAGAGGGCGCGAAGGTGAAAACGCTCACATTCGACGTTCGCGACGCTCAAGCGGCACAGGCTGCGGTGGAGTCGCTCGATGAGGAATGGCAGAAAATCGACGTGCTGATCAACAACGCCGGACTCGCACTTGGTCTTGACAAGGAATACGAGGGCGACCCTGAGGACTGGAACACAATGATCGACACCAACATCAAGGGACTCCTGACCATGACGCGCCTGATAGTGCCCGGCATGGTGAAGCGAAACGAGGGGCATGTGATAAATGTGGGCAGCGTGGCTGGCGATGCCGCCTACGCCAAGGGCAATGTGTATTGCGGCACAAAAGCGGCTGTGAAGGCGATTACCGACGGCTTGCGCATCGACGTGGCTGAAACGGCTGTGCGTGTCACCAACCTGAAACCCGGACTGGTGGAAACCAACTTCAGCAACGTGCGTTTCCACGGCGACAACGAGCGTGCCGAAAACGTGTATAAAGGCATCACTCCACTCACTGGTGCCGACATCGCCGACGTGGCATTCTACGCCGCCTCAGCCCCCAAGCACGTGCAAATAGCCGAAGTGCTCATCCTTGCCACCCACCAAGCCAACGGCTCCACCATCCACCGACAATAAGAAATTAGAAGTTAGAAATTAGAAAAAAGCACCATCAAAGGGACGGCTTTGATGGTGTTTTGTTTGTGATATAAGATGATGAGGGGGGGGTTAGTGGAGGAGCTCGCCGAGGCTGGTGGTGAGGTTGAGCATAAAGGTGGTGGCACCGGTGTGGGGCTGGGCGAATGCCACGCCGAAACCGAACGATTTCACTTTCATGCCGGCTCCCAACGAGAGGCCGGAAAGGAAATTGCGCTGATATGTGCTCATATCGGTGCGCACTTTGTGGTTGTAGCCAAGGCCGATATACATATTGTCGCTGGGCAGAAATTCCAGACCGAGCACAAGGTGACGCATGAAGTTGGAGCCGAAGCTCTCTTTCTTCACCAGATCGCTGTTGGTGTTGTTCTTGTCCTCTGGTTCGTAGTAAGGCAGACTCCATTTGCGCAGGTTGTAGGCGGTGATGGAGAGGCGGAATGGCGATGTGCCAAACCTCTGCGAATAGCCCAGCTGAATATCCCATGGCAAGCGGTCTTTGGCATCGGTGGTGCCGTTGAACTTCTTCACCTGGCCACCAAGGTTTTTTGCCACCACAGAGAGCGAGAGCTCGTTGTCGGGGTTGTAGATGTTCACACCCAAGTCGGCGGCGATGGCTCCAGCCGAGAAATCGCCATATTTTGAATACAAATATTTCAAGGTGATACCACCGCGAATGTTGGTGGCGATGTCGTGTGAATAAGTCACGTTGAAATTGATGTCGCTGGCGTTGAATTTGCCAAGGATTGAACCTTGAGCATCGGTTTCGGTCATGCTGCCATAGCCGTAGTACTGAAGCCCCACGGCAAATGCGCTATGTTCGGTAAGTCCCTGGCCATATCTCACGCCAGTGAAATTGGTGGAGCCGATGTATTTCATATAGTTCACGCCCACTTGGTGGTCAAATTCCGGTCCCAGAAGCGCAGGGTTTTGCTCCACAAGGTTGATGTCGTCGTCGATGATGGTGAGGTTGTGTCCGCCAAGCCCATACACATGCGACGACGAGCTCACGTTGAGAAATTCGTAAGCCGTGGTGCCGTCTTGCGCCCACGCCGCAAAGCTCACAGCCCATGCGGCAAGCAGGCAGATATAGCGATGAATGGATAATTTCATACTTTAATATTAACGCGTTATAAGTCTATTAACGCACACACACCTTGAAATCGTATATCCTTTTAATTTTTTTTTACAACATTCGGTGAATTTTGCCCAATCTGTAAAAATAAATGAAACAATATTAATCATTTTCAAATTTGACCTTTCGAGTATTGAAATTTGCGAAAACGAAATTATATTTGCAATGTTTTTAACAGGAAAAGCACGGCTTTACTTCTCGTTTAAAACACTATTTATTTGTAAATCACAATGATGCGACAATACAAACATATTTTTTCACTCTTCGTGTTATCGGCACTCATTCTTTCCGCTATCGAGGCCACAGCGCAAACGCGCCCTCGTGCCAGCCGAATTGGTGTAGTGAATCCTATGTCGCCCGACCACACCTCATATCTCGAATTTTACGAATTTGAGCAAGTTGATGTGCAACCATCATTCCCTGGTGGCGAACGTGGTCTTGTGAAATTCGTAAACAACACTCGCGAATATCCCTACCACGAATACGTGGCACGCCAGCAAGGCCGCGTGCTTTGCAGCTTCATCATCCTCACCGACGGACAAGTGTCGCACGTGAAAGTGCTCCGCAGCTCCGGTCACGAGGCACTCGACAACGAAGCAGTGCGTGTAATCAAAAAAATGCCCCGATGGGAAGCCGGAAAAATGTGGAACACAAAAGTGAACGTGCGCTGCATCCTCCCCATCGCATTCCGACTATAGCAAACTATATACAAGAGACAAGATATATTTAACCCCCAAATGAAAGTTAAATAGGAGTTGTGCCACGATGTGAATCGCAGCACAATTTTTTTTATCCCCTATCCCCCTATCCCCCGTTATTACTTGAGGAAATGGGGATTTTTGCACGACTTTTTTTGGTAATTTTGCATATCGTGATTTTACTTTTTGACTTTCACTCGGTTGATAATAATGTAAGGGGTTTGCAAAAAAGCCCATACAACTACGAGCTCGCAGACTAACGACATTCACTAATCAGTAAAATTAAGGAATTATGATTACGATAAAGAACAAAATAATGATAATGGTGCTGATGGCGCTTTACTGCATCGCTGCGACAGAGGCACAGCACTATCGTGGCGCACATCGCCCCATATTTATCAATCCACGGCCTGTGCATGTGACGAAAGTGGTAAGCCACCCTGTGGTGGTGTCGCGCGTCACCAACCGATTGAGCCAAACCGACCGACTGGAAATGGCGATAACCTATATCAAAAGCCACGGTTCAATCAACGCCAAGCAATACAGCGACATCACTGGATTGAAAAAAGCCACTGCAGAGGCAGAACTCGATGCTTTCGCATCACGCCGCAGCAATCCTATTGTCACTCATTTTAATGGAAAAAAGAAAGTTTACATCATAGCATGACGATTGACGACAAGCATATTATTGAGGCCATTCGCTCCAATCCCGAAAACGGATTCCGCAAGCTGCTCACAAAATACAAGGAGTCAATTTATTGGCATATCCGGCGTATTGTGGTGGTGCACGACGATGCACAAGACGCAGCACAGGAAACATTCGTGAGGGTGTTCCGCAACTTCAACAGTTGCGAGGGAAGCGACAAACTGCGCGGATGGATTTTCAAAATCGCCACCAACGAGGCCCTGCGTATGCTTGAAAAAAGAAAAAACGCCACCCTGTCGTTAGACGACGAAGACACATCTATAACGGGGCATACCATTGCCGATGAATACTTCGACAATGCCGACAAGGTGGCTATACTGCTCCAAAAGGCAATCCTTAGCCTGCCCACAAAGCAGCAGTTGGCATTCAACCTACGCTACTACGACGAAATGAGCTACAACGAGATTGCCGAAGTGATCGAATCCACAGCTTCCGCTGCCAAAATGAACTATCATTTAGCAAAAGACAAAATAGTGAAATATATCAATTCTAACGACCTGTAACGATGAACAAAGATTTTGATTTCGATAAAGTGGGCAAACGTATGCCTTATCAGGTGCCTGAGAGCTTTTTCAACCAGTTTGAATCAAATGTGATGCAAGAGGTGAAAAGCGAGATTGCGGTAGCAAAAAAATCGCACTTCCGCCGCCGATTCACTTGGGGCACTATCATTGGTGCGGCTGCCGCCGTGGCACTACTGGTGACGTTGAATTTGAAATCGACGAAGGTCAACGAATATTCAGCAGAGGCTGTGAATCAAGCGTTCAACCAACTCCAACCAGCCGACCAGGATTATCTGCTGGAGGTGTATGAAGAAGATGTGTTTTTCAACGACCAGTATTAAATAGTATTAACCAGTATCAACCAGTGTTAAATAGTTAAAAAATAAAACGATATGAAACAGATAGTAAAATTACTCATGGTGGCAATCTTTGCAACAGCAACATGCACCATGGCATTCGCACAGAATCAAGGAAAGAAACAGCGCATGTCGCGCGAACAACTGGCTGAGGTGCAAGCTCGCCACATTGCCAAAAAACTGGCTCTCAACGACGAACTCACCAACAAATTTGTAGAGGTTTTCACCCAACAGCAGAAAGAGATTTGGGCGTTAGGTCCACGCATCGGTCGCAAGGCGCAAGCCACCGACGAAGAGCAGATTCAACAACGCTTCGAACGTAGCGAAAAGATTCTTGCCATCAGAAAGAAGTACTACAAGGAATTCTCACAGTTCCTCAGCCAAGCCCAAATCAACAGGGCGTATGAGATTGAGCGACAGACTATGAAGCACTTATCGAAAAAAGGCAAACGCCAAGCAAATAAAAGGCAAAACCGATAAGGCATCTATCACCATTCACCATCTCTAACAATGAAGATAAAAGTAACGATTATATTTCTACTGCTTGCGGTAGCGTCGTCGCTGGGTTTCGCCCAACCCCAACCCAGCGACACGCTCGCATTCCAAAGTTTAAGCCACAATTTCGCAGGCACATCTTTAGGCTATCGTAAAGCCAAAGTGCTGTGTGCCGACACTGCCACCAGCAAGGCACTTGTCATCTATCTGCACGGCGGTTCAAGTTGCGGCACCGACAACACAACTCAGATGAAAGAGCCCGGTATCGACTCTATTGCCAATTATCTGGTAAGACACAAGATGTCGTCGGTATTTATAGTGCCTCAATGTCCCGACCGCAATAAAGGTTGGGGCGCACTGGCAATGAATGTGAAGGTTCTGTTAGACTTCACTGCACACGTTGAAGGCATCGACACCACACGGATCTACATTTTCGGTGGTTCAATGGGAGGAACTGGCACATGGAAGATGACTTCCACATTCCCCGGATATTTCAGCGGCGCTATGCCCTGTGCGGCAAACCCGAAAGGCATGGTGGCTGAAAATGTGGCGAAAACGCCTGTGTATAATGTGATGGGGTTGGCAGACAAAATCATGAACGACGATGTTAGGACCTTTGCGGAAGACTTCATCAGCCAACTTGAAGCGCTGGGCGACGATGTGCGATACGAAGCTGTGGAAGGCTGGTCGCACGAAACCACCTGCATACAAAGCTACACCACCGCGCGCCTCGACTGGGTGTTCTCACATCGCAAGACTCCACCAGCTGGCATCACCACCGTGACCATCGACCGCCCCACCAACCTCGATCCAAACTGGTACACCCTGCAAGGTCAAATCATCTCACACCCCACAGCCCCAGGCATCTATATCCATCAAGGCAAAAAAACACTTATCAAATAGCATCTATCTATCATAGCCAAAACCCAAGTGAATTGCCGTTTTCAAAAACGGTGGTGGAGATTATTCGGGGTCGTCGAGGCGGAAGATGGTGAAGTTTACTTTGCCGTAGATGCGGTGTTGGTAGAAGTGGGGCAAGTGGCTGAAGTCGTAAACCTTGCTGTGCTCAATCACGAAGATGGTGTCGGGTTTGAGCATTTGGGAGTTGAGCACCAGTTCGGGAATGGTGGCGAAGTCGGGCAAATCGTATGGTGGGTCGGCAAAGATAATGTCGAACCTCGTGCCGCACGTTTCCACAAATTTCAGCGCATCGCCCTTCACCTGAATGAGGTTGGGGTCGTGGAGTCGCTCTTTCACCTTGCGAATGAAATTGTATTGCGTAGCCGCCTTCTCCACGCTGGTCACTTGGGCGCAGCCGCGTGAAAGCAGTTCGAAACTGATGGCACCAGTGCCCGAAAAAAGGTCGAGAGCAGTGAGCCCTTCAAAGCCCACCCAGTTGCCGAGCACATTGAAAATGTTTTCGCGCGCCATGTCGGTAGTGGGGCGAGCGGTGATGTTGGTAGGCACTTGAAAACGGCGACGGCCGTATTTTCCGCTGATTATTCGCATAGGGCTAAAAGTATGAGTTCGAGTGGAGCCTTCACCGCGTCTTGCCCAATGCGCAGGGCTGCCGCAGGGAAAATGGAAGGCATCACATAGTTAATGTATTTTCGGAGAGTGGGGATAGCGGCATCGCGAAGCGGCTTGCCCCCAGTCACAAAAAGTTCGTTTTTATTGGCATCAAGCCCGAAGCTCTGCCATGCGTTGAGCGCATAGTAGATGGCGTTGGCTGCATCGGTGCATGGGAAGGAGTTTGCCATCACCAAGGCACGGTCGCGCACGATGAGCAGGTCGATGCGCTCGGGGTGCAGATTGAGGTGCATACACGCCCCGGTGCGGTGCTCGTCCTGGTGCTTGAAGTGCTCCATCAGTGGATAGAGGTGGTGCACCACAGGTGGCATATTGAAGGTGCGCTGCAAGAATCCGAGCAGCCCCTTCGGCATTTCGTAGGCAATATGCACACCGCAGCGTGGAAGCGCACAGAGGGCGAAATCGCCTTCCATATCGGGAAACATCGCCTCGAAGGCATCTTGCGCATCGAGTTCGTCGGCGAACGCCTCCGGCAAAATCATGAAGTGCTGGCTTTCGACCATGATGCGCACTTTCTTGTAATCGTTGAGCAGCACGGGATTGTCGTAGATGGCATTTTCCGCAGCCTTCAGATAACTGCCACAGCTGAGGTCGAGAGGCAATGTGCCCGTAATCAGCGAGTTTTCCTCGTCGATGTCGTGAAGCGTGTATTGCACTTCGCTGGGGCCAAACGCCAGTTGAAGCGTCCAGTATTCAGGGTGCTGTATGTCGATATTTGCTGTGGTGCTGGAAAGATTACTCATAGTTTCATAAAACAGTGCTTTTGCAAAATTAGCAAAATTCTCACTTATGTCAAAATCGGATTTTCGCACTTCTGCGTCAAAATTCTCATATCCAGCGCAATTATCGCCAAGGGAAAATGCAAAGCGGCACGGCGCAACGCCACGGAGCGTGGAGTAAAAAAAAGGTGGATATGCTTGGTAGTGTAGTGGGTTTGCAGTAATTTTGCATAGGATTTATCCGATATACAATCTATATATGATAGAACGACACGTGATTATCGACAATGTGGACCCCGTGGTTTTCTATGGGGTAAACAATTGCAACATACAACTTATCCGCAACCTCTTCCCAAAGTTGCGCATGGCGGCTCGTGGCAATGTGATTAAAGTGATTGGCGACGAGGAAGAAACGGCGCTCTTCGAGCAGAAAGTGAAAGAACTTGCCGACTTCTGCAACCACTACAATCAACTCAACGAGGAAGTGATCATCGACACCATCAAGGGCACTCCACCCAAGGAACTGAAGATGGACGATGCCATCATCTTCGGCGTGAACGGCAAGCCTATCAAGGCACGCACGCCCAATCAGCAGTTGCTGGTGAAAACCTTCACCGAAAACGACCTCACCTTCGCACTCGGCCCTGCCGGCACCGGTAAAACCTACTTGGCGGTGGCTATGGCTGTGCGCGCGCTGAAAAATCGCGAGGTGCGCAAAATCATCCTCTCACGCCCTGCCGTGGAAGCCGGCGAGAAACTCGGTTTCCTGCCCGGCGACATGAAGGACAAAATCGACCCCTATCTCCAGCCGCTTTACGATGCACTCGAAGACATGATTCCGAACGTCAAGTTGAAGGAATATATGGAAACGAAGGTGATTCAAATCGCCCCCTTGGCATTTATGCGTGGCCGCACGCTCAACGACGCCATCGTGGTGCTCGACGAGGCGCAAAACACCACTACGCACCAAATCAAGATGTTTCTCACACGCCTCGGCATGGGCAGCAAGATGATTGTGACTGGCGACGTGACGCAAATCGACTTGCCTCGCACCACCGCTTCGGGCTTGATTCAGGCACTGAAGATTTTGCGCAACGTGAAAGGCATCGGCAGGGTGGAATTTGAGAAAAAAGACATCGTGCGCCACCACTTGGTGCAGCGCATCGTGGAGGCTTACGAACGCCACGACGAGGAAGAGCGACCCACCCCACCCCAACAACAACAATGAAAACTTCTATTCAAAACATATAAAATATCAAATCAATGGCTAAAACTTTAGTTCGCACCGACTTCAACTTCGAAGGTCAAACAAATGTGTATCATGGTAAAGTGCGCGATGTTTACAGCATCGGCAACGACATTCTCGTGATGGTGGCAACCGACCGTATTTCGGCTTTCGACGTAATCCTTCCAAAGGGTATTCCCTCAAAAGGACAAGTTCTTAACCAGATAGCGGCATCGTTTCTCGATGCCACTGCCGATATCGTTCCTAACTGGAAACTCGCTACACCCGACCCAATGGTGACCGTGGGCAAGAAGTGCGAAGGGTTTGCCGTTGAAATGATTATCCGTGGCTACCTCACCGGTAGCGCATGGCGTGCCTACAAGGAAGGCTGCCGTGAAATTTGTGGCGTGAAGCTCCCCGACGGTATGCGCGAAAACGAGCGTTTCCCAGAACCAATCATCACCCCAACCACCAAGGCTGCGGAAGGACACGATGAAGACATCTCTCGCGAAGAAATCATCGCCAAGGGCATCGTGAGCAAAGAGGACTACGAGCAGGTGGAGAAATACACCCGCGCCCTGTTTGCACGCGGCACCGAAATCGCTGCAAGCAAGGGTCTTATCCTCGTCGACACCAAGTATGAGTTTGGCAAGGCCGATGGCAAGGTGATTTTGATGGACGAAATCCACACCCCCGACAGCAGCCGCTACTTCTATGCCGATGGCTATCAGGAAAAATTCGAGAAAGGCGAGCCACAGAAGCAGTTGAGCAAGGAATTCGTGCGCCAATGGCTAATCGAAAACGGATTCATGGGCAAGGAAGGTCAGCAAGTGCCTGAAATGACCGATGAATACTGCGAAACCGTATCGCAACGCTACATCGAGCTCTACGAAGACATCACTGGCAAAAAGTTCGTGCCTTGCGCCGACGAAGACCTCGCCGCCCGCATCGAAAAGAACGTAAGCGAATATCTCAAGACACTGTAATTCTCATCAGAAGATTTTTTCAGGAGTTAAGAAGTTAAGAAGTTAAAGAAGTTAAGACGATTGCTTCGGCTCTGGGGCTGGTTATTTTTCGGATCCATCTCCGTCAGACCAGTCAGACCAGTCAGACCAGTCCGACTCCCCCCCAAAAAAAAAGCTCGTTGACCCGTAGACATGTTGACTCGTAGACTCAAAAAAAGACGTGAATAAAGTAGAACAAATAAAGCCCTATAGCGAAGCCGACGGCAAGACCGAGCAGGTGCAAGCCATGTTCGACTCCATTGCCCCAGCCTACGATTTCATGAACCGCGCCATGACGCTTGGCATCGACAAGTGGTGGCGCAAGGTGGCGCGCAAGAAAGTGGCTACCGTAGCCCCCAAGCGTCTGCTCGACGTGGCTACCGGCACTGGCGACTTTGCCATTCAACTCCACAACCACCTGCACTGCACCGTGAAGGGCATCGACTTGAGCAACGGTATGCTGGAGGTGGCACGCAAGAAGGTGGCAGACAAAGGGCTTCAAGAGCAAATCACCTTCGAGCAAGGCGACTGCCTGAAAATGCGCTTCAGCAGCGAGAGTTTCGATGCGGTGACCGTGGCTTTCGGTGTGCGCAATTTCGAGCACATCGACCGTGGGTACGAGGAAATGTATCGCGTAATCAAGCCTGGCGGCATGTTGTGCGTGCTGGAACTGTCAACACCGCAAAACCGCTTCATTCGCTTCTTCTACGACCTCTACGCCATGCACATCATTCCGTTTGTGGGTTCGCTGAAAAGTGGCGACAAAAGTGCCTACCGCTACCTGCCCGAAAGCATCGCAGCCGTGCCGCAAGGCGAGCAGATGCTCGAAATCATGCGTTCGTCAGGTTTCAAGCACTGCAAGGTGCACCGCCTCACCCTCGGTGTGTGCAGCATCTACACCGGCATCAAATTATAGCATCACGAAAAAATCCGCTATATCGTTCCCCAAAAGGCAAATTCAAGCCCTTTGGGGAATTTTTATTTAAAATATGTGTTGCTCGTATCGCTAAAATGATTACTTTTGTGATAAGAATTATCAAACATACAATTATAGGTTAATTAATTATGGGAGCAATTAAAACTATCGGCATTCTCACTTCAGGAGGCGACGCTCCAGGTATGAATGCCGCAATTCGTTCAGTCACTCGTTCGGCAATTTACAACGGATTCAATGTGAAAGGCATTTACCGTGGCTACAAGGGACTTATCGACGACGAAATTGTAGATTTCAAAACTCAAAACGTATCAAATATTATCCAACAGGGTGGCACTATCCTGAAAACTGCACGATGCAAGGAATTTACCACCGAGGAAGGCCGCGCCCGCGCTTTCGACGTGATTAAGAAGCACGGCATCGACGCATTGGTGGTGATTGGTGGCGACGGTTCGCTCACTGGTGCACGCCAGTTTGCCAGTGAGTTCGACTTCCCAATCATCGGCTTGCCAGGCACTATCGACAACGACCTCTACGGCACCGACCACACCATCGGCTACGACACCGCCCTCAACACCATCATGTGGTGTGTGGACCGTATTCGCGACACTGCCACCTCGCACGAGCGTCTGTTCTTCATTGAAGTGATGGGCCGCAACGCTGGCTTCCTTGCCCTCAACGGTGCAATCGCCAGTGGTGCCGAGGCTGCCATCATTCCAGAAATCTCCACCGAGGTCGACCAGTTGGCTGAACTGATTCAAAACGGCTTCCGCAAGAGCAAAAACTCATCAATCGTGCTCGTGGCAGAAAGCCCCGTGACCGGTGGCGCAATGGGACTGGCTGAGCGTGTGCGCAAGGAGTTCCCTGAATACGATGTGCGTGTCACCATTCTCGGTCACCTCCAGCGTGGTGGTTCGCCCACAGCGCAAGACCGCATTCTCGCATCACGCATGGGTGCGGCGGCAGTAGATGCGCTGCTCGAAGGTCAACGCAATGTGATGATTGGCGACGACAATGAGGAGATTGTGTATGTTCCATTCAGCAAGGCTATCAAAAACAACAAGCCTATCGACCGCGAACTGCTCAACACACTCCGCCGCCTTTCTATCTAACCCACCGCCGACAGATTACGAAAGAAAATAATCATTCATCATCATATCACTCAACTGGTCGGAGGAGCGACACCACATTTCGCACCCGACCAGGTGAGTGATTTAACCAACAAATAGTATTATGAAATACAATTTTAAAGAAAAACAAGCCATTGTATCGGTAGTCATGGCAATGGCACAAGCCGATGGCGTAATCGACCCTAACGAACTCGCATATTTTGAACAGTTGCAAGAGTTGCTCCGCATCTCCGATGAAGAGTTGTGCGACGTGACTGCCACCATCGACAACGACTTCTCGCTCTTAGGGCTTATCGTGCTCTCGAAAATGGAAAATCAGAAGAAAGCCGATGTGAAGAAGATGTTGCTGCAAATGATGACCAGCGATTGCGACCTCAATGAGAAGGAACTCACGCTCTTCAACTTCGTTTGCCGTGTCACTGGCATGGACGCAGCCACCGACAGCCTTCTCGACAGCGGCGAACTCGACTACGACCCTACACGCATCCTCACAGCCGACGCTATCAAGAAAATCAAAAGCGCAGAAAAACACCTGCTCGGTGAAGGGAAAAAATAACACACTCACTCTTTTTTAACATACACCCCCATATACAATTCAAACAACAAAACCAAATGAAATGAAAGCGAATCGACGACTGTTAACTATGATTTTGGCAAGTGCCTTGACCTTCGGCATCGCTAATGCTAAAAACGACGAATATAAGCACGACAACTGCTACAACTATATGCGTGGTTTGGAAGCCGTGCAGAACGAAGACAACGACGAAGCCATCAAGTATCTGAAGGCAGAAGTGGAACAGCACCCCAACTGCGACCGTGCATACCAGCAGCTGGCTGTAATCTACGGCAATCAAGGTGAGAATGGTGATGCGCTCACTTGCATCGACCTCGCCATCAAGCACTGCCCCAAAAAGGACACTTATAACCAATCATACAACCATTATGTGAAAGCAAAAATCATAGAGAATCTTGGTGATATTGAAAATGCCGAGGCAGAATACAATAAGTCGATTAAGCTCGATCCGGAAAATTATGATCGCTATGTATCAAGAGGTGATTTCTACTACAACCGACAGCTGTTTGAGACTGCTGCTGCAGACTATAAGAAGGCTACTGAGCTACAACCCGGATTGGCTATAAGCTTCACCCGCATGGGAATGTGTATGGAGGCTTTGGATAGAATACAAGAGGCATACGACTGCTACGACTACGCCTTGAAACTGTCGCCTGGCGACAACACCGTTATCGCCTACAAAGGTGATGCCCTACTCAAACTCAAAAAATACAACGATGCGATCAACTGCTACATTGAAGCCATCAGCGGTGACAACGACAATGAAGCCGCCCTCAATGGCTTGGCAAGTGCCATTGAAGAAGCGCCCGATGCTCTAATTGCCAAGTTGAGAGCGCAACGCCTCAAAAACCCGAAAGAAGAAATATGGACAGTGATTTTGGCCACCACTCTGAAAATCAAGCAAGAGTATGATGAGGCCATCGATCTGTTTAAAGAACTACAGAAAGACGACCAAAGCACTGACTATTATTCTTCGATTGCAGAATGCTACCAATTGGCGGGCAACTACCCTCTGGCAATCAAATACATTGAGAAGGCGATTGAAAACGACCCCGAAAACTACCAACATGTGTTCAACAAGGCCAACTACCTCTACAAAATGGGGCAATACGATAAAGCCATCGAGGCAGCGAATATGTGCATTGAGGAATACCCTGACAAAGGTGCTTTCTATGCTTTCAGAAGTACGCTCCAAATGGGCAAAAAGGACTACGAAAAGGCGTATGCCGACGTAAACACAGCCATCAACTTGGGCGAAGACGACACCGACAGCCGTTTTCTCAGAGCAAGAGCCCTGCTTTTCTTGGGCAGAAACGACGAGGCGATGACTGACTTGAATGTGGTGCTTGCCGACACCGCCGACGCTTACCACCACGCGTTTGCCGAGTTTTTCATGGGCAATAAGGAAGCGGCACTTCAGCAGATCGACACATTGGCGAGCAAAAGTTCCGACGATACATATAAGCTCTACAACCAGGCGTGCGCCTACGCTTTGATGAACGAAAAAGACAAGGCGCTGAAACTGCTTGAGCAATGTTTTGAAACTGGCTTCTACGCTTTCACCCAGGCGAGAAACGATGTGGACTTCGACAACATTCGCGAAACGCCCGAATTTAATGCGCTAATCACCAAATACGAGGAGCAACTACAAAAAAAGTTGGAGAGTATGAAAGATGATGAAGATGCCGACCAATACGAGGAAGTGACCTGTGAGGTGCCTTACACCAAGAAAGGCGGCATCACACAGGTGAAGTGCGAAGTGAATGGACTGCCACTCCACTTCATCTTCGACACGGGCGCATCTACCATCTCCATCAGTTCGATAGAGGCACTGTTTATGCTCAAAAACGAATATCTCAGCGAAAAAGACATCGTGGGCTCGTCGTACTACTCCGACGCTAACGGCGAAATCAGCGAAGGCACCGTCATCAACCTCAAAGAGGTGAAAATTGGCGACGCCATTATCAACAACGTGCGAGCATCGGTGGTGCACAACCAAAAGGCTCCGCTGCTGCTGGGACAAAGCGCATTCCAAAAGTTCGGCAAAATGGAAATCGACAACGATAAGAAAGTCGTGACCATCACTTACAAAAAGAAGAAATAAACGATCACTCTTTATATGAAACGCTTAACACTTATTTTAGCACTCATTGCTTCATTCACTGCGGCATTTGCCCAAAAGCACATCACCGACTCGCTGATGATCAACGGACAAATGCGCACCTACACTATGTTTCTGCCTGAGGGCATTCAGAAAGATGCCCCACTGGTGGTGTTTATGCACGGCTACAGCAAGAAGAAGGTGAAAAACTTCGACCGCTTCGGGCTCGACCCTGTGGCTGCACGCGAGAAATTCGCCGTGTGCTACATTCATGGTCTGCCCGACAGCACCAACCACTACGGCTACTACGTGGGCTACCCCCCACAAGCCTCGATGCAGAAGCACGAAACCAGCGACATCTGCAAAATCACCGAAGCAGTGCAAGAGCGCTACCAACTTAGCAAAGTGAACGCTTTCGCCACAGGCATGAGCAATGGCGGCGACATGTGCTACCTCATGGCTTACGAGGGACAGACCACATTCCGCGCACTTGCTCCAGTGGCAGGCATTACCCTCAACTGGATTTATCAGAAATACGAAGCACCCCACCCCATTTCCATCTACGAGATTCACGGCACCGCCGACAAAACGTCGAGCTGGTATGGCGACATGGAAAACAAAGGCGGCTGGGGAGCGTATCTGCCACTGAAAATCTCCATCGGCTACTGGGTGGCACGCAACCGTTGCACCAACATTGAGCCCACCGACACCATTCCCAGCAAAGACCCATCAAGCACCCACTACATCGTGCAGCACCGCTTCACAGGCGGCACCGACGGCACCGAAGTATGGGTAGATGAAGTGGTGGGAGCCCCCCACACCTGGCACGCCAAGGACATGAACACCGCCGAAGCCATCTGGGCATTCTTCCGCCGCCACCTCAAATAATCATTCCCCGAAACGCCCCCGAACGCAACAAATTCGGGGGCAAAACACCATCATGGCACGACGACTGAAGAAACCATATCGCAACATACTGAAAACTGCGGCCGTCATAGCCCTCATCGTGATTCTGAAATGGCTATGGGTGACCATTTCCACCATGGGGCACGGCTCCTTTGAAGGCGAAAAAACGGAGATATTGCGCCGAAGAAATTATCTTGCCAGTAAGTTGCTGGTGCCGCCTGAAGAGGTAATCAACGAAATGCCGGAAGCGATTGGCTCCCAGTTTCAAGGAGAATGGGCCATGTATTCCTGCTCCATGATGTCGGCTGCGCTGGCAAATATCAGTATGCTATATCCCGACGAGAAAGAGAAATCTGTTGGGCAAATCGACAGTCTTATCAAGATAGTGATGTCGCCCGAATTACGGCAATTTGACGTGGCAAGGTGGGACGAGGACCCATTGGAGAGTTTGGATAGCGACCAAAGCCACATGTCGTATTTGAGCATTCTTGCCTGGATGATTAGCAGTTACAAAACAGCAGGTGGAAATGACAAATACGACGTGCTCTACCATCAGCTCTGCGCCACATTGCATAGGCGAATGAAAGAATGCCCTGCGTTGAATCTGCCAACCTATCCTGGCGAACCTATCTACGTTCCGGATATGTTGGTCACTTTAGTGGCTCTAAGTAATTTCACATGGCAATGCGACGACCGCTACCAAAGCACAATCAACGAATGGCTGAAAAAGGCAAAAACAGAATGGACCGACAAGAAAACCGGCATCTTGAAATCATTCTTGAACGACGACGGCACGCCACTATCCGACCCCATTAAAGGCTCCTATGCTGCCTTGAATTGCTATTACCTCACCTTCGTGGATAAGGACTTCGCAAAAGAGCAATACGAGTTGCTGAAAAAGCATTTCATGCAACGTGGACTTTTGACCGGAATCCGAGAATATTACGACCGTTCTTGCTGGTTTGGAATGGACATTGATGCAGGTCCAATCATCTTCAACCTCAGCCCATCAGGAACAGCGTTTGCCATTGGAGCCGCCACCTACTTTGGTGACACCGACTTCCGCAGCAGCCTACTGACCACCGCCGAGATAGTCGGCTCCACCATTCGCGGCTGCAACACAAACCACTATCTATTAGCAAATTTAGCATTAGTGGGCGAAGCCATCACCCTGGCAATGCGAACCACCACCCCCTGGCACCGACCCAACTAATCCCACAAACCAAAGCAAACCAAAGGGACGGTTCTTTTGGTTTGTATTTCCTTATCTAATTGAAAAGCAAACATATACCACGCATCTAATATGTAAAAAATGTGCTAAAGCGGAATGAATGTGCGTTATCATGTAGGTAAATGCCTCTGACATATTTCAAATGCGTTGACACATTGCTTGCTTATTGCAACAAAAGCATACCAGAAGAACCGTCCCTTTGGTTTGTATAGACGAACAAATAAATTGAAGTTTTCAACTACCATTGCAGATAAAATCGGATTTAAAAAATTAGACAGAATTAGACTGATTATTCTTTTTGTGAAAAGCAATTATATAAAATGAGTGCTAAATCAGAAATAATAATAAAAAATATTACCCAGGCAGCCCAAATTTTTGGGCTGGCAACCAATATTAACATCATTCCAAAAACAGCTACAAAAATGGTATACAACAGTAATAAGACAAGAGATAATCTTTTAATTATTGGTTTTCTAATATTGAATAGCAGTGCAATTGGCAGTAAAAAGCTGCCTAAAACAAACATTTCTGTAAGCTTCAGACCTGCATATGAATACATATACAGAGGCCAAAATATCATCAACGCTCCTTGAAGAGCAAACCAAAAAGATGTAATAAGTTTAATTTTGTATTTCATTTTTTCCTTATGTATATTCCTTTAGGGTTGTTATAACGAATAGCTATAAATGTACTTGCTGGCAAATATGGGGTGGAGTCTGGTAGAAACATATTGTGCATTGTATGATTGATGTTATGGCTGCCTTTGTTTTTTTAGTTTGTCATCTTTCTTTTTGGGGGTTGATTCCCTTATAATAAAGTGGAAATGATTTTCTATCAGCAATGCAATATTTATGACCATGATAATTGTAAGTGCTAATGCAAGCGTTGGTTTGGGGCTGGCCACAAGGTTTGCCAATGTCCCAATAACTGCGAAAGCAATTGAATAGATCCACAATAAGCAAGTCATTATTTTGTTTATTATTTTATTCTTTATCATAAAAAAACAGATGTGGGTAATATTATACAGCCCAAGAGCAGCATCTCATAGAACTTGAACCCCGTCTGATAGTATAAATAGATGGGCCAATAGAACGTAAACAAGGCTTGAAGAGCAAACCAGGAAGATGTGATTAGTTTTAAAAATTTATGTTTCATTTTTTTTTATTGCTGTCCGGTAAAACTTAAACGAGCATAATAACCCTGTCCGAAGCCCTGTG
>OLHA01000125.1_pt1 | contig 43147 bp, 36 predicted proteins | sample 1605961 | NCBI WGS metagenome assembly OLHA01 (sample SAMN03283288) | human gut metagenome | biome: human-associated habitat; material: feces | host: Homo sapiens | place: Peru | collected 2012
GACCTCCAGCGTGACAGGCTGGCGTGCTAACCGACTGCACCACCGGGCCAAATAAGGTGGTGGGAACAACAGGGCTCGAACCTGTGACCTCCTGCTTGTAAGGCAGATGCTCTCCCAGCTGAGCTATGCTCCCGAACTTGGCCGTCGCTTCCGACTGGTCATCAGCGACAAGACGTATTATACAGGAAAGCCAACGTTTTGTCAAGCAAAATTTGCCTTTTTCTCGAAAAACTTTTCATTCTGTGAAACGGCGGTTTTTCCGCCGTTTCACAGAGAAAATCAAATTTTCTTCAAAAGTTCCTGAATATCCTCCGGTGTGAAGGTATAAACCGTATCGCAGAACTGACACTCCACCGGGAATGCCTTTCCCTCCCGGACAATGTCGCCCAGTTCTTCCCGGCCCAGGCTGATGAGCGCCTGCTCCACCCGGTCCCGGGTGCAGTAGCACTTATAGGACACGGGAACCGTCTCCATAAACACCACACCCAGATCGCCGCAGACCTGCCCCAGAATATCCTCCGGAGTCATGCCGCTTTCCAGCATGGGCGTCACGGCACCGGCACGCTGAATGCCGGCTTCCAGCTTATCAATGATCTCATCCGGGGCCCCGGGCAAAAGCTGGATAAGGTATCCCCCGGCGACCTTGACGCTGTGATCCCGGTCCACCAGCACCCCCAGGGCACAGGCCGTGGGCACCTGCTCGCTCTGGACAAAGTAAGCGGTCACATCATCGCCGATCTCGCCGGATACCAGCTGCACGGAACCGATGTAGGGCTCCTTCATCTGCAGGTCCCGGATCACCGTCAGGGTGCCGTCCGTGCCCACTGTGGCCCCCACGTCCAGCTTGCCGGGGTATTTCTCCACCAGGGGCACATTGGGCTCCGTAACGCAGCCACGGACGTTGCCCACGGCATCGGAGACCACGGTAATGGTCCCGATGGGGCCGCCGCCCCGAATCTGCAAGGTCATGGATCCGTTTTCGACCTTCTGCATATTGCCCATCATGGATGCCGCTGTCAGAGCCCGTCCGAAAGCCGCTGTGGCGTTGGGTGTAGTCTTCTGAATCTGCGCACCCCGGCGCACAAGCTCCGTGGAACAGATGGCTGCAACCTTCACAAAGCCATCCATGCTCATACCGCGAACCAGATAATCGCTCATTTGATAATTCCCTTTCTTGCTTTGATATAAATGCGCTGCTCTCCCGCCTCAGGAGGGGCCATGCGGCAGTCGCCATAGACGGCAATTTTGGTAAAGCCCGCCTGCTTTAAGTAGTCTACCAGTGTTTCCGCAGAGTAGGCGTACTCCCGGTGCTCCTCAAAAGAGCGGCTCCAGAGCTTTCCCTGCCGCTGGAACAGGTCCATGCCATAGGAGCAGATGTTGGTCTGCCGGTCAAATTCTCCCCGCCAGACACAGTAAACATCGTCATCCTCATCCAGGAATACCTGCCCATCCATAGCGCGGAGCTTTTCCGGGGTGTTCACATCGAAGATAAAGATTCCGCCGGGATTCAAGGCCCGGTACACCCGCCGAATGGCTTCCCGGCAGCTTTTGGGCTCGGTGATATAGTCCAAGCTGTCCAGGGCGCACACGGCCAGATCTACAGCCCGGGGCAGGGTCAGCCGCTCCAGGCGCTGGCAGGAAAAGAAGGGCCGGGGCATCAAGTCCATGGTCTTCTGCTGTGCCACAGTCAGCATTTCCTCGGACATATCCACCCCGGTGGTGGGAATGCCCATGCGGGCCAGAATCGCAGTCACAGAGCCCGTGCCGCAGGCCAGATCCACCGCCGTCCTGGGGTGCAGGCCCTCCGCCGCGAGAATCTGCCGGTAAAAGGCCACCGTGGCCTCATAGTCTACATCGTTGGTCAGGCGGTCATAGCTGACCGCCAGCGCTTTGTACGCGTTCATACTGCCTCCATATACTCAGAAGGGGCGGCTGACAGCCGCCCCTGAGTTATTTTTATCGCTTAAAGATGCTGAAGATTTCATCGATATCGCTGATATCGCCGGACTTCACAGGCTTCTGGGTTCCGGCCAGAGGTGCGCCGATATCATCGGCGGGGGTCACAGCGGCAGAAGCCTTGGGCGCGAAGGTGCCATCGGCATTCTCAAAGCCGGTTGCAATGACGGTGACCCGCATCTCATCCTGGCACTCCTCGGAGCAGGTAGCACCGAAGATAATGTTTGCCTCGGGATTTGCAGCCTCCTGCACAATTCCGGCAGCGGTCTCCACATCGTCCAGAGTCATCTCGGCGGAGCCGGTGATGTTGATCAGGACGCCGGTAGCGCCGTTGATGGAGGTCTCCAGCAAGGGGCTGGAAACGGCAGCGGTTGCGGCCTGCTCGGCCTTCTCCCGGCCGGAAGCGGTGCCAACGCCCATATGGGCCCGGCCTGCGGACTTCATGACGGCGGAAACGTCCGCAAAGTCCAGGTTGATGATCACGTTCTTGGAGAAGCCCACCAGCTCGGAAATGGAGGTAACGGCCTGCTTCAGCACATCGTCTGCAATGCCGAAGGCATTGGCAAAGGTGATTTTCTGATCGGTGACGTATTTCAGCCGGTCATTGGGGATGATGATCAGGGAGTCCACCTTACCCTTCAGGTCGGCAATGCCCTGCTCGGCCTGACGCATCCGGTTGGCGCCCTCAAACTTGAAGGGCTTGGTCACAACGCCCACGGTCAGGATCCCCGCCTCGTGGGCCAGCTCTGCCACAATGGGTGCCGCGCCGGTGCCGGTGCCGCCGCCCATACCGGCGGTGATGAACACCATGTCCGTCCCTTCCAGGACCTGTGCCAGGGCGGAGCGGCTCTCCTCAGCGGACTTCTTGCCGATCTCGGGCTTGGAGCCTGCACCCATGCCGTTTGTCAGCTTCTCGCCGATCTGCACCTTGTTCTTGCAGACGGACTTGTTCAGGTCCTGCTTATCCGTATTCACGGCCACAAATTCCACACCGTTGACACCGGATTCGATCATCCGGTTGATAACATTATTGCCTGCGCCGCCGACACCGATCACCTTGATCTTAACGACGCGATCCTGAATGGTTTCAGACATACATTCTTTCCTCCTATGTATCTTTTTGCAGTTTGAGCCCGACCGCTTCTGCATAATATCCGAATCGTACCTTTCTATTTTAGCTTGTTCTGGGTGATAGGTCAATAGAAAATCTTCGAAATCCACAAAAAATTCATGGAACTCTTTTGGAATGCCCCCGCTTAGGAGCTGAATGGTGTTAAGACCACCTGGTTTTCCCGGATGGTAAAGCTCACATCCAGGATTCCCGTGGTATAGTCCGCCATCTGCAAAATGGCATCGTACATACAGGCGATCTTATAGTTCAGCGGGTGTACAGTGTCCGTTCCGTCGCCCAGATTTACCTGATATTGGGTGCCGTACCAGAGCACGATATCGTCAAGATACGTCACATCAATGCTGGCAATGGAGCCTACAATATCGTTGTCCTCCATGGCCACCAAAATCTGCAGCACCACATCCAGCTTCTCCGCACCGGTGACCACTGTGGATGCAACCGTCGGCAGCGTCGTCTCCTCCGCAGTGGCATCCATTCCCTCTGTGCTCTCCAGGGGCGCTGCCGAGCGTTCCGTTGCAACGCCGATCTGGCCCACCGCAGGGTCCGTCAGCGTCACGCCGACGATCTGGGTGTAATTGCTGGCCGTGGAATTATTGGCCATTTCCGTGACCTTTCCATCGGAATTCATCAGCCACCAGATACCCGTATCGTCCTGAATGGCATAGACAACACTGTCTTCCTTAATTTCAATATTAACCGTATCCGGCAGTTTTATTCCAATTCTAACACTTTTTACATATGGGAGCTTTGCTCGGATCTGGCTGGCGGCACGGGCTCGGCTGAAGGTCAGCAGATTGTCCCCCTCCGTAATGCCGGAAGCCTCCTGAATGGAATAGGGGCTGTACACCGTGGCGCCGGAAACCGTAATAACCTTGACCTTAAAGAACACGGAAAGGCCGATCATGAATGCCGCTACCACCGCAAGCACGGTGATGAGCTGGACAATCAGCCGATCCCGGTTGAAGGACGCAGGCTGCGTATAGATCACGGCAGGAGTATTGAACACATTCTGCTTTCTGCGGCGCTTTTCCGCATCCGCCGCCCGGCGCTCCTTGCGCTGCTTGGCAAGATCGGAATTCTCTGCAAAGCTGTCCTTGCTGTAGCGGACCTTTTCATACCACTTGAGTATAGGATTCTGAGAAGAAAAGAAGGTTTTGAAATTTGTGGACCGCTGGGCTTTCCGCTTCTGGTTGGCCTTGCGGTAGGGCTGGTAGCCGGAATCCCCGGTCTTCGCCTTTGGGGCCTGCCGGCGTCGCTGGGACTCCTGGGCCTGCCGGGGCTTTTCGGTCCGGGTGCTCTTGCCATCTGTGCGGGGCCGCGAAGCAGCCTCCCGGCGCTGTGCGGGGCCCTCAGCCGACGGCTTTCGAGGCTGGGCCGGACGGGATGTCCCCGCAGGCCGCTCCTGCCGCTCTGCAGAAGGTTGGGCAGGGCGCTTTCGGGGGGCGGGGGCTGCCTCTGCCGGGCGCTTTTTCGCAGCCTCTTTTCTCGCTTCCACGGGCCGCCGGGGTCTTCCGCCCACATCGGACGCGCTCATCCGGGGGGCTGTTTTCTTTGGGCTCTGCTCCCCTGGGGTCCGGCTATTCTCGTTTGTATCCATGCTATGTTCCTCCGGGCCTTACTCAGGCCTTGGTCAGTTCCTCAACGATGTCGCAAATGCGCTGGGTGGAATCGACCCGCGCCATGGTTTTCAGGGTCTTGCTCATGTTCTCCCGTCTCTCCGGGTCAGCCAGCAGGCGGCCAATCTCATCAAAGAGCACCTGGGCGGTGCAGTCCTTTTCCACAATGGTCACCGCGGCGTTCCTATCGGACAGCACCCGGGCGTTGCGCTCCTGGTGATTGTTCGTCACATTGGGCGAAGGGATCAGGATGCTGGGTGTGCCGGAAACAGCGATCTCATTGCAGGTCGCCGCGCCGGAACGGCTGATGACGATGTCCGCAGCTGCCATCTCCACAGGCATATCGTAGATATACTCCCGCATATCGATGCTGGGAGTGTGGGGCAGGTCCAGGCCGTCCTTCCGGAGCAGCTCCGGCATCCATTCCCAGCCGAAGCCGCCGGTGGCATGGATATGGTGGAAGGGATAGCCCGCTTCCTTTTCCAGGCACATAAGCTCGGCCATGAGCTCATTCATATGCTTTGCGCCCAGGCTTCCGAAGGCAGACAGCACCACAGGCTTATCCCCCAGGCCCAGCTTCTCCCGGGCAGTCTTTTTGTCACCGTACAGGAACCCCTCCTGGACCGGCATTCCAACAACTTCTACCTTCTCGGGATGGTCGTAGTATTTTACGCTTTCCTCAAAGGCCACCAGCACCCGGCTGGCCCGATTGGCAATCATCTTGGTGGTGACACCGGGCACGGCGTTGGACTCGTGAACGCAGGTGGGAATGCCCATCTTGCTGCCGGCATACAGGGCCGGGAAGCTGGCATAGCCGCCGGTGCCGATGACCGCATCGGGCTGAAACTCCCGAAAAATCTTCTTACAGGCGCTGACGGCCTGCAAAACACAGTTGACTGCGTGGATATTCTGCTTCAGGCCTGCCAGGCTCTTTTTGCGGCTCAGGCCGGAACCCGGAAGTGTCCGCAGCTCGTAGCCCGCCTGGGGCACCAGCTTTTCTTCCATATGACCAACGGCGCCGATAAACAGCACCTTGCAGTTCGGATCGCGCCGCCGCATTTCATTGGCGATGGCAATGGCAGGATTGATATGTCCGGCGGTACCGCCGCAGGTAAAGATAAGATTCACGTATTTGCCTCCTGAATGGTTCTTTTGCGTGATATATTTAATACGATCCCCATTTCTCCCAGATTCACCGCCAGTGCCGTGCCGCCATAGGAAAAGAAGGGCAGCGCAATGCCGGTGGAGGGCAGGAGATTCGTAACGACACACAGATTCAAAATGGTCTGCACCGCAATGAGACTGATGAGCCCCGCGGCCAGAGCCGTAGAAAATCGGGTTTGTGCCTGCCGGGCGATCCAGAAGCCCCGCAGGATCAGCAGTGCAAAAAGCACCATAATGCCAACCGCACCTACGAGGCCCAATTCCTCGCAGGCAATGGCAAAGATATAGTCGTTATACTGAAAAGGCAGATAGAGGTATTTCTGTCTGCTTTTGCCAAGCCCAAGGCCAAACAGGCCTCCGGAGCCAATGGCATAGAGAGACTGCAAAATCTGATACCCCGTGTCTCCGGGGTCCAGCTCCGGGTGCCGCCAGGCAGTCACCCGGTCACCGGCGTAGCCCATTAGGCGGGTATACACCAGCAAAAACGCCGCCGCCCCCAGCGCCCCCAGCAGCAGCCACTTGGGATGGGTTCCGGCAATGTACATCATGAGAACAGCCACCATGCCCATGAGCATAATGGCACTTAAATGCTTTTCCAGGGCCAATGGCACTAAGATGCCCAGCAGCGCCCCGCCAAAGCCCAGGACACCCCAGCGGAAAAACCTGGTCTTTTCTCCAAAATTCTGGGTCAGCCGGGCAAGCAGCACGATCATGGCGAACTTTGCCACCTCTGAAGGCTGGAACTGGAGCCCTGCGATGTTGATCCACCGCTTCGCCCCGTTGACCTCCTGGCCGACGACCAGGACGCTCAGCAGCAGAGCAATGCTGATGAAATACAGGGGCCACGCGGCGTGATACCACACCTTGTCAGGGATCCGGCTGAAACCGTACATCGCCCCCAGCCCCAAAAGAGCGCACACGGCCTGCTTTTGCAGATACCGGGTGGTAATGGCATAGCGGGTATCATAGGCGCTTTGGGCAGAGCTTGCGGAATACAGCACCACAAGCCCAACCGTCAGCAGCAGGAGCGTCAGCGCCAGAAAAGGCAGGTCCACATTTTCGCCCTTTCGGCGGTCCTCTTTGGCAAAGAGCCTTGCTCCCGCCATACAGCGCTCCTTTCCGGAATCATTAACAGGTCAGAGAAGAAATGCTGAGCCAGGCCACCAGGCACATAATGGCAGACACGGATGCGAAGGTGAAAACGATCTTTTCTTCCTTCCAGCCGCTCATCTCAAAATGATGGTGGATAGGCGCCATTTTAAACAGCCGCTTGCCATGGGTCGCCTTGAAATAGCCCACCTGCAAGATTACGGACAGGGTCTCCACAATGTAGACAAAGCCCGCAAAAATCAGTACCAGGGGAATGTCCAGCGCAAAAGCCAGTCCGCAGACAACGCCGCCCATGAACAGGGAGCCGGTGTCGCCCATAAAGGCCTTGGCCGGGTGCCAGTTCAGGCGCAGATAGGCAAGCAGGCCGCCGATCATACAGGCCGGCAGCAGGGCCAGATTCTGCCGCCCCAGTGCCACGGACGCAGCCACAAAGAAAACCATGACCGGAATGGTGACCGAAGCGCTCAGACCATCGATGCCATCGGTCAGGTTCACGGCGTTGACCGTGCCCACAATGACGAACATGGCAAACAGGACAAACAGTGCCGGATGGATATAGAATCGGACGCCCCAGAAGGGAATGTACAGGTCACAGGTCAGAACACCTTCCCGGTACAGCACATACAGGAACACCGCCGAAACGGCCATTTGCAGCAGGGACTTCTGAATGGCCGTCAGGCCCATGTCCCGCTTCTTCTTCACCTTGCAGTAATCGTCCAGGAAGCCCACCGCACCGAAACAGAAGGCCAGAGCATAGACATAAAAGGGCGTATAGTCCGTCATGCCAATGGCCAGATTGACCAGCAGGCAGATCAGAGTGCCCCCGATGAACATCAGGCCCATCATCAGGGGGGTTCCCGCCTTGTTATTGTGCCAGGTTGGGCCGATGGAACGCACAGACTGGCCGGCCTTCAGTGCCCTGAGCACCGGCAGCAGGAAATGCCCCAGCAGCGCAGATACGCCGCAGCAGCATACAGCAGTTAAAAGGATTCGGATCATACAGGCTCTCCTCCGTTCAGGTCTTTCTCGTATTTCATGAAGGCCTCCAATACGCGCTCCATGTGCATACTGTGGCTGCCCTTAAACAGAATCACGTCGCCGGGCTTGGCAATGCGCTGCAGCTCGCAGGCCAGGGCGGTCTGGTCCGTAAAGGCCTGAGCCCGCCTGTCGGGCATGCCGCCCGTAATGCAGCCGCCGATCACCCGGTCGGCGCAGTCGCCATAGGCCAGGACAAAATCCACCCGCTCAGCGGCGATCCTGCCGATGCGGTAGTGCTCCGCAGCCGCCCGGTCGCCCAGTTCCAGCATATCGCCCAGAACGGCAATTTTCCGTCCCTGCTTCTCGCCCAGGACCTTCAGCGCAGCCTCCATGGACTCGGGGCCTGCATTGTAGCAGTCCTTGATCAGCGTATAGCCATAGGCCCGCAGGGTTTCCTGCCGCCCGGCCAGATTCCGGAAGGTGCGCAGTCCCTGCCGGATCTTCTCCTCCGGGACCCCAAGCTCCAGCCCCACAGCCACGGCGGCCATGGCATCGCTGACGAAATGGCGGCCCTCCAGGTTCATGATCACGGAGAAGCTGTCCTCCCCGCGGGTCACCCGGAACCGCAGCCCATCCAAAGCATTGACGATCTCCCGGCACCGCACCTGGCAGCCCTCGTCAGAGCCAAAGTACACAATGCGCTGCCTGGGTGTCTGGCTGAGCTCCCGCAGCATCCGGTCGTCCCCGTTGAGCAGCAGGGTACCGTCCTCCGGCATTCCCTCCACGATTTCCATCTTTGCCTGACGGATCCCCGCCTGACTGCCCAGAAATTCAATATGGGCCGTGCCGATGTTCACGATCACGGCAATATCCGGCCTGCCGATGGAGGAAAGATAGGCCATCTCCCGAAAATGGTTCATGCCCATTTCCAGAACGGCCACCTCCGTATCCTCCGGCATGGCCAGAATCGCCATGGGCATACCGATGTCATTATTGTGGTTCACCGGAGTTTTCGCAGTGCGGTAGGTTTTTTCCAGCACCGCTGCGATCATCTCCTTCGTGGTGCTCTTGCCCACGGAGCCGGTGACGCCGACGACCTTCATGCCGATGCGCTTCCGCTCCTCCCGGGCGATATCGCCCAGGGCCAGGCGCACATCCTCCACGATAATGGCCGGGTAATCCCCTACGCTATGGGTGCACAGCACAGCCGCCGCGCCCTTTTCCATAGCGGCAGGGATGAAGTCGTGGCCGTCCCGGGCACCCTGCAGGGCCAGAAACAGCTGGCCGGGCTGAAGGGTCCGGGTATCGTTGTTGGCACCCAGAAACTCGATATCCGCGTATTTTTCCTCTACAGTGCCGCCGCACCAGGCAGCCGCCTGCTTCAGAGATATTTTACTCATGTAGCTTCCTCAATTCCGACAGGTAAGATTGGACCTCTTCCCGTTCGTCCAGATGATACTTATGGCCATCGATTTCCTGATAGGTCTCATGGCCCTTTCCTGCCAATACAATTATATCATCTTTTTTGCCAATGTCCATAGCGTATCTGATGGCTTTGCGCCGGTCCTCTATAACAGTGTACTCTCCCATCTCCGGGGTAATTCCCTTCAGGATGTCCCCAATAATGGCCATGGGTGCCTCTGTCCGGGGATTATCCGAGGTGATAATGGAAAAGTCCGCGTTTTTGACGCCGATTTGCCCCATAATTGGCCGCTTCATGGGGTCCCGGTCTCCGCCGCAGCCGAAAATCGCAATGAGTCTTCCCTTGCAGAAATCCCGCACGGACAGCAAAACCTTTTCCAGGCCGTCCGGCGTGTGGGCATAGTCGATGAGCACGGTATAGGGCATTCCGGGGGTTGGAACCACCTCAATGCGGCCCTTGACACCGGATACCTTTTCCAAGGCTCGGGCGCATTCCTCCAGAGAAATGCCAAGCTGCCTGGAAACGCCCAGCACCGTCAGGGCATTGTAAACCGTAAAGCGGCCGGGAATGGGCACCGCCACGTGGGCCGTCTCTTCTCCGCAAACCGCCGTAAATTCCACGCCCTGGGCATGGAGGGCAATATCCTTTGCATACAGCCCTGCCTCTTTGTGGGCAGAAACCGTCAGAACCGGGCAGGCGGCTGCCTGGAGCATCCGAGGTGCATAGGGGTCATCGGCGTTGATCACCGCCCGGTCACAGCGGCGGAACAGCTCCGCCTTGGTATCGCAATAGGCATCCATGGTCTTGTGAAAATCCAGATGGTCCTCTGTCAGATTGGTAAAGGCCGCCACATCGTAGTGGACCCCGCCGATGCGGTCCAATGCAATGGCATGGCTGGAAACCTCCATAACGGCGTACTGACAGCCCGCGTCCCGCATCCGGGCAAAGAGCTGCTGCAGCTCCAGGCTTTCCGGGGTGGTCCGTTCCGAGGGGATGGCCTCCTGGCCAACGAGATTGCCCATGGTGCCAATGAGTCCCACCTTTGCCCCCCGGGTCTGCTCCAGAACGGATTTCAGCAGCAGGGTGACGGAGGTCTTTCCGTTGGTACCGGTGATGCCGATGCACTGCATGGACTTTGCCGGGTTCCCGTAAAAATTGCAAGCCATCTGGGCCAGCGCCAGGCGGTCAGAGGCAACCAGGACATAGGGGGTCTCTACATCCGGCTTTTTCGCTGTGACCGTCACAACAGCTCCCTTTTCCACCGCCATGGGGATGAATCGGTTCCCGTCAGAGGCAAAGCCGGAGATGGCCGCAAACAGGCACCCGGGCACTGCCTTTCTGGAATCGTAGACGATGGAAGCAACTTCCGTTTCCAAATCGGCGTGGACATCTGTTACGGCCACGCCCTTTAACAGTTCCTGTAATTTCATAGCAAACGCTCCTGTATCTCTAATCTTTTGCCGTCTGATCGGCAAAGCGAATGGGAATCGTAGTTCCGACCGCAACCTGGGTTCCCGGCGGGATGTCCTGGGCAATGGCTCGGATCTCCGCCCCCGACTCCGGGTTCCCGGTGGGCAGAATATACAGGCCCAATGCGCCCGCCAGGTCTGCTGCCTGCTGCTTGCTTTTTCCAAGGAAGTCCGGCACTTTTACACTTCTGGTCTCCGGTGGCCGGCCCAAATACAGCAGCACCTGGCTGCCGCCGGGAAGGCTCTGCCCCGCCGCCGGAATCTGTCCCGCAACGGTCTCCCCGTCCCCTTCGCAGCGGGCCGAAAAGCCGGATTCCTTCAGGCATTTCTCCGCCTCCTGGGCCGTATACCCCGTAAGGTCCGGCAGAATGATCTGCCGTCCAGGCAGGTCCTCTTCGGTATAGTTCTGCCGGACGCCCAGGTAGGGTAAAATGTCCGCCAGAATGGCGCCCACCGTAGGCGCCGCCATTACGCCGCCGGAAATATAGATCCCCGTGGACCGGGACGGGGTATCCAGCGCTGCCAATACAATATACTCCGGATCTTCCATTGGCGCAATCCCCACGAAGGAGACAATTTTATCCAAAACCCGCTGACCGTTTTCATCGAAAACGTCAATTTTCTCGCTGGTCCCCGTTTTTCCCCCTACGGAATACCCCACAACGTTGGCATTTTTCGCGGTTCCCTCTGTGACCACCGAGCGGATAAGGGTGCGCATGGTCTCGGAGGTCTCCGGGGAAATGGTCTGCCGGACCACCGTGGGCTCCTGCTTGAGAACCGTATTGCCGTCCTTATCGATGACCTCGGAGACAAGATAGGGTTCCAGGAGCTTTCCGCCGTTGACCACGGAGGCAATGGCCCGAACAAGCTGCAAAGGTGTGATTTTGAAGGTCTGGCCAAAAGAGCCGGAGGTCAGGCTGGCCGTGCCCCATTTGTCGGTATTGGTAACCAGCGCCTTGTCGAAAAACACACCCTTGCTCTCACCGGACAGGTCAATTCCTGTCTTCTCCAGGATTCCGAAGGTCTTCACATAGTCATAAAACCGCTGGCCGCCCAGCTTCAGGGCGATATGGGCAAAGGCCAGATTGCAGGAGTTCTGCAGGGCCTGGGGTGTCTTTTCCGCCCCATGGCCCGCCGCACGCCAGCAGTGCAGCAGCTGGGAACGGCCGGGGATCTGCTCGGCTCCCTTGCAATAAAAGGAAGTATTCAGGTCAATGGCCCCGCAGTCCAGGGCCGCCGCCATGGTCAACACCTTAAAGGTGGATCCCGGCTCATAGCCATCGGACAGCACCCGATTCCGCCACTGTTTCAGGCGCGCCTGGGTCAGGGCGGCATCATAGGCCTGCTTTCCGGCGGTGTATTCCGAGCTTCCCTGGGGGCAGCGTTCATAGGTTCGCCGCATGTCTTCCAGGTTCTGACGGGTTTCCTCGTCCCACACCAGCTGGTAGTCATTGGGGTCGTAGCTTCCCAGGGTTGCCATGGCCAGGATTTCGCCGGTCTTGCAGTTCATGACCAAGCCAAATGCGCCGTTTTGCACATCATAGCGGTCTATCGCTGCCCGGAGCTGCTTTTCCAGGATCTCCTGCACCGTGGCATCCAGCGTCAGAACCACGCTGCACCCGGAATGGGAGGCTGTAAAGCCTTCATAGGAAAAGGGCATATCCATTTCGTTATTGCCCTTGGTTGTGATCACCTTTCCGGTTTTCCCGGAGAGGAAGCTGTCATAGGCCGCTTCCACGCCCTCGCTGCCCTGGCCGGATAGGTTGGTAAAGCCGATCACCTGGGCAGCCAGTGTTCCAAAGGGGTAGGTCCGCATGGCGGCGGGCTCCAGATGAATGCCGGATATGGCATTCTCCTGAATAAAGCCGCGAATTTTCTGGGCTGTTTCCTCGGAAATCCGACTGCCCACCTGCTTGTAGCGGCGGCGAAAATCCTGCCCTTGCTCCAGGATCCACTCCGGCTCCCTGTCCAGCAGCGGGGCCAGAAATGCGGAAACGGCATTCAGGTCCGCACCGGACTGCTTCAGCTCATGGGGATCCAGATACACATTCTCTACCCCCACGGAGGAAGCCAGGATGTTCATATTCCGGTCGTAGACCAGGCCACGGTCCGAGACGGCTGCCGTGGACCGGGTCTGATTGTTCAGTGCCTTTGCCGCATAATAATCATAGTCCACCACCATGAGCTTGGCTAACCTTGCCGCCACACCGAGAAAGCCCAGAAGCCCCAGTACCAGAGCCGTCAAGCGGATCCTCCAATGCTGGGCGCTGTCCATCCGTACGCGGCGGTAAGTGGTTTTTTGCATGGTCCGGCCCCTTCCGGCGGCTGAAATCTTTCGGGAAGTACCTAAAAGAGTACCCCTTTGAAAATGGGCGGCAAGGGAATCCCTCGCCGCCCATTCGCAGCTGCCGTTTTGAGTATATGCGTGCCCGGACAGGTTATGATTCCGGCTCTTCTGCCGGGCCCAGCAGGCCGGACAGGAACCACAGGAAGTTCTCCCAGGCCGTAGGCTCCTCTTCATGCTCCGGTACGGAGACCCGAACCGTCATCTTCTCCGCTTCCTCCGCCGGGATCATGCCCATGGCCTCGGCCTTCTCCTGTACGGTATCCAGGTCCAAGGCTGTGCGGTAAGCGTGCTCCAGCTTTGCATTTTCCCGCTTCAGCTCTGTCAGCGTCTCCAGTTCCTGATTGTATTGGTTCATACTGGCCGTCAGCTGCAACGCACCAACCACCAGGGCCACCAGCACCGCCACGGCCAGGACGATACCGCCCATGGCCACAGGGTCCACATAAATGCGGCGCTCTTTTCCGGTCTTCGGCTTCTTGGGCAGGAAAACCTTTGCGCTCTGCTGCTTCTTTTTGGGTGCCTTGACCTCACTGCCATACACGTAAAACTGGCCAACATATTGAATAACAGGTTTTTGATCCATGTTTCCTTCCTCCGGCCAATATTACCGTTTTTCACAAATGCGAAGCTTCGCGCTTCTGGCTCTGGGGTTGCGCTCCAGCTCCTCTTCGCCGGAAACAATGGGCTTCCGGGTAAGTACCGTCACCTGGGGCTTCCTGCCGCAGACGCACACCGGGAATTCCGGCGGGCAAATGCAGCCCTTGGCCGCTGCGGCCATGGCGTTCTTGACGATTCGGTCCTCCAGGGAGTGAAAGGTGATCACCGCCAACCGTCCGCCGGGATTCAGGCAGGGAATGGCAGCATCCATAGCCTTGGACACGGAATTCAGCTCGTCATTTACCGCAATGCGGATGGCCTGGAAGGTCCGCTTGGCGGGATGCTGCTTCTCCCGCAGGGCTGCGGGGGGCATAGCCGAGCGAATCACATCCACCAGTTCCAAGGTCGTGCGGATGGGAGATACCTCCCTTTTGCGGACGATGGCCGCCGCAATGGCAGGGGCATAGCGCTCCTCGCCATAATCATAGAGGATGCGCTTCAGTTCCTCATAGGACCAGGTGTTGACCACGGTATCGGCGCTCAAAGCATCCCCATTGTCCATGCGCATATCCAGGGGAGCGTCCGTCATATAGGAAAAGCCTCTGCTCCCGTCGTCCAGTTGGGGGGAGGATACGCCCAGGTCCAGTAGAATTCCGTCCACGCCGGAAATACCCAGTTCCTGCAAAACCTGGCCCATGCGGCAGAAATTGGAATGGACCAGCGTCACCCGGTCTGCAAAGGGAGACAGCCGCTCTCCGGCAGCCTTCAACGCCACAGGGTCCCGGTCGATGCCGATGAGCCGACCGGTAGTCAGCCTTTCGGCGATATGGTAGGAGTGGCCCGCACCGCCCAAGGTTCCGTCCACATAGATACCGTCCGGCTTGATATTCAGGCCCTCAATACACTCATCCAGGAGAACGGAAACATGATGAAATTCGCTCATAGTCCAATTGCCTCCAAAGATGCCAACAGTTTTTCGGGTGTGAGATTCTCCTCTTCAAATTTCCGGAATTCCTCTGCATCCCAGATTTCCGCCTGGCCTGCCCGGCCAACGATCATGACCTCCCGGTCGATTCCGGCGTAGGATTGCAGGAAGGGCGTCAGAGAAAAGCGGAACTGCTTGTCAGGGCTGCACTCTGCGGCATTCATGAAAATCAGGCTGGTGGCCCCTGCCCGCTGAGAGATGCTCAGGGCATTGAAGTTCTCGCTGAGCCGCTGCCATTCCTCAGCAGTGTAGACAGTGAGACAGCGATGGCCGCAGTTCACGCCCAGGGTCACAAAGAAGCTATCGCCCAGCTCCCCCCGGAGCTTGGCCGGAACGATCAGACGGCTCTTGTCGTCCATCCGGGCTGCATATTTGCCGATCACAGTCTCACCTCCATTCCATTTTCCTCCACTTTACATCCACAGCACTCCATTTTTTGATAGTATAAATCTTCTTCCGAAAAAAATCAATCATTTTTTGCCGAATTTCCCTGGAACGGCCTGAGAAACCCTATTTTTTCGTGAATATTCAAACGTGTGTTCACTTATCCGGCAGATTTCATGCCCCGAACCGCAGCTTTCCCTCCTCCAGGTGCAGATGGATCCTGCCCGGCTTTTTGGGGCAGCGCAGCAAGAACGTGGCAAGGCCGTCCTCCACCTCGGTCTGCACCAGCCTGCGCAGCTGCCGGGCTCCGTCCCGGCCCATGCAGCGGGTGCTCAGCATATGGGCAAGCTCGCCGGGCAGCAGAAGCTGAATGCCTGCGGCAGCGCTGCGCTGCTGCAGCTGCCGCAGATACTTCTGGGCAATAGCCTCCATGGCATTCTCCCCCAGGGGCTCGAAATACACCGTTGCATCCAGCCGCCCCAAAAATTCCGGGGTGAACTGCTCCTGCAAGGCCTGGGCAAACACGCCCTTTTTCCCTTCCCCACAGAAGCCCAGCCCCTCCCCCCGCAGGCCGCCGCCCACATTGGAGGTCATAACCACAATGGTATTTTTGAAGCTCACATGTCTGCCGGTGGAATCGGTGAGGGTACCCTCCTCCATGATTTGCAGCAGCAGACCCAGTACCTCCGGGTGGGCTTTCTCGATCTCATCCAGCAGCACCAGGCTGTAGGGGCGGCGGCGAACCGCCTCGGTCAGCTTGCCGCCCTCATCGTAGCCGATATAGCCGGGAGGCGCGCCGATGAGCCGGGACACGGAGTGCTTTTCCATATATTCCGTCATATCCAGCCGCAGCATGGCATTCTGGCTGCCGTAGACCTCCGTAGCCAAAGCCCTGCACAGCTCTGTTTTTCCCACGCCGGTGGGACCGGCAAACAGCAGGCAGGCGATGGGCCGGCCTGCGTCCCGAATGCCGGAAAAGCCCCGGCGGACGGCCTCCGCCACGGTCTTCACCGCTTTGGGCTGCCCCATGACGTGGGCAGAGAGCAGCCCCTCCAGATTCAGGAGCCGTTCCCGCTCCCCTGCCGTCAGCCGTCCCACAGGAATGCCCGTCCGGGCAGAGACCACCAGGGCAATGTCCGCCCCGGTCACCGCCCGGGACCGCTTGCCATCTGGCGCGCGCTCCATAAGGCTCTGCACCTTATCCCGCAGCTCTGCCGCCCGCTCAAACCGGCGCTCCCGCACGGCCTCCCGCAGTTCCTCCTCCAGCTCTTTCCGGGCGGAGGAGCCCCGGGCGCTGGATACGCCCTCCATTTTCGCCCGGGCCGCTCCCTCGTCCAGCAGGTCAATGGCCTTGTCCGGAAGATAGAGGTCCGGAAGATACCGGACGGACAGCCGGACCGCCTCCTTCAGCGCCTCCTCCGTAATGCGCAGCCGGTGGTGCTGCTCCAGTCCGGGCTTCAGGGCCCGGAGAATTTCCACCGCAGTGTCGTTATCCGGCTCCTCCACATTGACAGGGCGAAACCGCCGCTCCAGAGCGGCGTCCTTTTCGATATACTTCCGGTACTCCTCCCGGGTGGTGGCCCCAACCATTTGCAGCTCTCCCCGGCCAAGGGCGGGCTTTAAAATATTGGCCGCGTCGATGGCCCCCTCTGCGGCCCCGGCCCCGACGATGGTATGCATTTCATCCACAAAGAGGATCACGTCCCCGCTGCGCCGGATCTCCGCCAGCACATCCCGCAGCCGCTCCTCAAATTCGCCCCGGTACTTCGTCCCTGCCACCAGGCTCGCCATATTCAGGCTATAGAGTCGTTTTTCCTTCAGCTGAGGCGGCACGTTGCCCACCGCCATACGCTGGGCCAGGCCCTCGGCTATGGCGGTCTTTCCCACGCCCGGCTCCCCGATCAGGGCGGGATTGTTTTTATTCTTCCGGCAGAGAATGCCGATCACCGTATCGATCTCTCTGTCCCTGCCAATGACCGGGTCCATGCTCACTGCCTTCTGAACCAGATCCTCGCTGAATTGTTCCAAAAGCTTCGTAGAAACCGCCTCCTTTTTCCCGTCCCGCAGCCGGGGCGCATCCAACAGATATTCCAGAGTGTGGGTAAACAGTGCATCGGCGCTGACGCCGCAGGTATGCAGCATCTGATAGGCCCCGCTCTGCTCCTCTCGGGCCATGGCCAGCAGCACATGGGCAGGACGCACCTCCCGTCTGCCTTGCCGTCGCGCCTCCACGGCAGCCTGACGCAGAATTCTTCTCGCCGCCCGGGTCAACCCCTGGGGCAAAGGCATCTCCGGCCGCCCTATGCCATAACACAGCATGGTCAGCTGCCGCAGCAGCTCCGGCTCCACACCAAAAGACCGCAGCAGCTGGGCCGTACCGCCGGACATCTGGCACAGGGCGAGCAGCAGGTGCACCGAGCCCACATAGCTGTGGCCCATGTGCCGTGCCTCTGCACCGGACTGCCGGATCAGTGCCTCCATTTGTCCGCGATATCCCATGAAATCCCCCCTTTGGGCTTCAGTTTCGCCATCCAAAAGAGGAAATATACGGAAATCAAAAAAATCCGAAAAAAGGAATTGCATTTTTGAAAATCTATGCTAGAATGTAGATGCATTGTATGGATGCACACTGAAAAAAACAATAGGAGGTATTTTTCATGGCTTACAATATCACCGATGCTTGCCTGAAGTGCGGTTCCTGCGCTGAGCAGTGCCCCGTCGAGGCTATTTCCGAGGGTGAAGACAAGTACGTAATCAATCCTGACGTTTGTGTCAGCTGCGGCTCCTGCGCCGAGCAGTGCCCCGCTGATGCCATCGAGGAAGGCTAATTCTTCGGAACCCACCGGCCTGCGTCTTTCGCAGGCCGGTTTTCACTATAAGGAACACAACTTGGAAACACTTTTGAACGGTTTTACCCTGGATGTCCCCAAAGGCTGCTTCCCCCTGAGCACTGACAGTATGCTCCTTGGCTGGTTTGCAAAGCTCCCCAAAAACGCCCGGGTGCTGGACCTTGGTTCCGGCTGCGGTACCCTGGGGCTGCTGCTCTGCGCCCGGGACAGCACCTGCCGCGTCACCGGCATAGAGCTGACGCATGAGGCCCACCGGGCCGCTCTTGACAACATCGCCCGCAACGCGCTTGCCGACCGCATGGAAAGTATATGTGCGGATGTGCGGCAAGTTCCCTCCCTGGTTTCCCCCGGAAGTTTTACCACGCTCCTCTCCAACCCGCCCTATTTTTCCGGCGGACCGCAGAGCAGCGCTTTGCCCCTGGCCCGGCGGGAGGACTGCTGTTCCGTCCGGGAGCTGCTGCACAGCGCCGCCTGGGCGCTGAAATACGGCGGCGACTTTTTCCTGGTCCACCGCCCGGAACGGCTGGGAGAGATCATCGCTCAGGCGGGCGCCTTTCATCTGGAGGCCAAGCGGCTGTGCCTGGTACGGCACGGCCCGGGCAAGAATGTCAGTCTGATCCTTCTGCAGCTGCGCAAGGGTGGAAAGCCCGGGCTTGCTTTTGAGGAGCTGTCGCTGACGGATGAATCGGGGCAGCCATCCAAGGAATACAAATCCATTTATCATATCGAATAGGAGGCCCCTATGGCCGGAATGCTGTACCTTGTCCCCACCCCCATCGGGAATCTGGGGGACATCTCCAAACGCGCCCGGGAAACTCTGGAAAGCGCGGACTTTATCGCCGCCGAGGATACCCGGGTCACCCTGAAGCTATTGAACCACCTGGAGCTGAAAAAGCCCCTGGTGAGCTACTACGAGCACAACAAGTCCTTCAAGGGCGAAAAAATTCTGGACCGGATCCTGGCAGGAGAAACCTGCGCTCTGGTCTCCGATGCCGGAAGCCCCGCCATCTCCGACCCCGGCGAGGACCTGGTCAAGCAGTGCGCCGCCGCAGGCATTCCGGTCTGCGCCATTCCCGGCCCCTGCGCCGCCATCACCGCCCTGAGCATTTCCGCCCAGAGCACCGGCAGATTTTGCTTTGAGGGCTTTCTCTCCACCGCAAAAAAGAGCCGCCGGGAGCACCTGGACAGCCTGAAAAAAGAACAGCGCACCATGATCTTCTACGAAGCCCCCCACAAGCTGCTGAACACGCTGCAGGATATGGCGGAGATCTTCGGCGCGGACCGGCCCATCAGCCTGTGCCGGGAACTGACCAAGCTCCACGAGGAGGTAGTCAGGACCACTCTGGGAGAAGCCGTGGAAAAGTACACCGAAACACCCCCAAAAGGGGAATTCGTGCTGATCGTAGCCGGCGCCCCGGAAGAGATCAGAGAAGCCCCCTCAGAAGCCGACGCCGCTGCCCGGGTGAAGACGCTCCTGGAGCAGGGGCTTTCCCGCAAGGACGCGGTCAAGCAGACCGCCGCCGAACTGGGCCTGCCGAAAAACACGGTCTACGCCCTGGCGCTGGAAGAGGAATAGAGCAATCACGCAAAGTACAGACGCAGCCGACTGCAAAATGCACCGGCTGCGCTTTTTTTCGCACTGTTCTTTTTATCCTTCCCCGGCATAATCTTGTGCCAAGGGAGGGAGCGCTATGGTCATGGGGTGGATTTGGACGGGGCTGATTGCCCTGAGCATTCTCTCGGCAGCGCTGACCGGGCAGGGGGAGGCTCTGGCCGGAGCGGCTATGAAAGGGGCACAGTCCGGGGTGACGCTGACGGTTTCTATGGCCGGGGCGGTGTGTCTGTGGTCCGGGGTTGGGAAGCTTTTGGAGAAAAACGGGGCCATGGGGCTGCTGTCGAAGCTGCTCTCCCCCATCCTGGGGCGCATTTTCCCGGACAGCCGGGAAGACGGCCTTCTCCGGGGGTATCTCTGCGGAAACATCTGCGCCAACCTGTTGGGGCTGGGCAATGCCGCCACGCCCATGGGCATCCAGGCGGCCAAGCGGCTGAAGCCCCCGGGAAGCGACGCGGCAAGCGATCAGCTGTGCCGCCTGGTGGTGCTGAACACCGCCTCCATCCAACTGCTGCCCACCAATGTGGCCGCCGTCCGGGCGGCGCTGGGATGCGGCCGACCCTTTGACATTCTTCCGGCGGTATGGGTCACAAGCATTCTCTCCGCCGGGCTTGGCGTCTGCGCGGCAATGCTTCTGGGACGGGTCCGGAAAGCATGACGGACTACCTGATTCCCATGATATTGCTGCTGGCCTCTGCCGTTTCTCTGGGTAAGAAGGAGAACAGCTATTCCCTTCTCTTAGAAGGCGGGGCCGAGGGGCTGCGCCTGCTGAAGGACATCCTCCCCACCCTCGTTCTGCTGCTCACCGCCGTGGAGCTGTTCCGCTCCTCCGGGGCAGCGGAGCTTTTGCAGCGGTTTCTGTCACCGTTCTTTTCTTTGCTGGGTATTCCTGTGGAATGTGCCCTGCTGGTGCTGGTGCGGCCCATCAGCGGCAGCGCGGCTCTGGCCGTAGGGACGAGCCTGATGCAGACCTACGGCGTGGATTCCCAGATCGGCCGCACGGCGGCGGTCATGCTGGGCTCCACGGAGACCACCTTCTACACCATCAGCGTTTATTTCGGCGCAGCCGGTATCCGCCGCACCCGCTATACCCTGCCCGCCGCCCTTTTCGCCGACCTGGTGGGCTTCACCGCAGCGGCCTGGACCGCAAAATTGTTTTTCTAGGGACACAAAGAGGGCGCAAAGACGTTCGATCCAAAAAACTTGGACCGAACGTCTTTTTTCGTTATCGTACCTTTTGAACGCTGTCCGCCAGTTGTTGCAGCTGGTCAGCGGTCATGCTATCCGCAGTGATCTGAAAGACCACCTTGTTCTCCCAATCCACCCAGACGATATGTCCCTGGGTTACAGCGGCAGGCATTCCCTGAACCGTTGTGGCTTCTCCGCCGCCGTTCATTTTGAGAATTGTATCCGGAGTCTCTGGAACCGGCTCTGACTTCTGGGCAGAATCCTCATCCTTGTCCCCATTCAGGAGGAAAGTTTCATAATTCAGTTCCACTGTGGTATTTTTCTTGGCATCAATGTACCAGCGATACACATAGGCAAACCAACCGCCGTCCTCCTTGGGACTGGCGATAAATTCCGTCTCCGGGTAGTTATCCGGCAGTCCGGTGATCTGATAGTCCCCCAACTCCTCCAGTGCCAGCCGGTAACGGTCTGCATTCGTGGGTTTCAGGTCCGGGTTCAGCTGGATGCTTTCGGCAACCCGCATCAGATCCAGCTCCGTGTCTCCTGTCAGCAGCATGAACCCAACGCCCCGGTCCTCATCCGTCCAGAGCAGCACCCGCTCACCGCCGGTGCAGGTATACAGTGTTCCGGGAAGGCTCCCCACGGTGATGGGTTCTTCCTTTGCAACACCTTCAAGCACCAGGTCGGCGGCATTGTCTCCCCGGGTCGTCTCCAGCACGAGGGCGCTTTCATCCGATGCCGTCGCAAAGTGCAGCGTCTGGTGTCCATAGGCCTTGTCACTGACAAAACGCAGACGATAGCCCTCCGGAAGCCAAGTAGGGCAATACGTTTGCAGGCCCTCATAGGTATCGGCTGTCGATTGAAAATTGATTTCCGCCTCATAGGGTACAGAGGCATTTGCATCTACGCTTTCTCCGGTCCCTTGCATATACCGCTTGGTGTTCAGCTGAATTTTCGCCGTTACCGCATAGGCTGTAACACCCAGCAGGCTGACAAGCGCTGCCGCAATCAAAAAAAACCGAAGCTTACCGCTGTGCTTTTTCATAGAAATATCCTCCTTATTTGGAGCGTCCGCCATAGCAAGATATCGATCCTCAATACCGCTCATTGCGCTGTAAAGATCTTTTACGGTCATTGTGTATAGCCCTCCTTTTCCAGAAACCGCTTCAGTTCCGCCCGAAGCTTTTTCAGCCGGTACTTCACCTGATATTCCTGCATACCGTACTTTTTCCCCAGCTCTGCCGCCGTTCGATTGTAGAAATAGCGGCCCACGAAAAGCGCGCAATCCAGCCGGGACAGGCCGGACAGAAACCGATTCAGGGTCTTCGTCAACTCCCGCTGTTCGGCACGCATCTCCGGCTGTGCCGCCGGATCCGGAATGCACTCCTCCAGCTCGGAAATGGCGACCTCCGCAAAGGCGGAACGCTTTTGGGCGTTCCCATAGTCAAACCGACTCAGGGCCAGATTCCGGGTAATGCGGGATAAGTAGTATTTGAGCGCTTTTGGTGCCTCCGGCGGGATCTTGTTCCAGGCCGCCAGATAGGTGTCGTTTACGACTTCCTCGGAATCCTCCGGGATAGAAAGAATCCGCCCGGCAACACTCCGCAAAAAACGGCCATATTTTCGGTCCGTCTGCGAAACAGCTTCCTCAGAGCGCTGAAAGAAAAGCTCGATGATCTGTAAATCTTCCATGGGTTACTCCTTGGGTCACTCTTTTTGATTGTAAGGCCTTACATCTATACAGTAGGATTTTTACGCTCGTGCGGAGAAAATTTTTCAAAACAAAAAGACGTGACCGCAAACGTCACGCCTTTCTGATTTCCGGGCAAGCTGCCCGTATCCGGTGGAATTCCCCGGTCATTCTGTTTTCTGCTTTCCCGCACCGCGGGAGCGTCTTCTTCTGCGGCGGCGGGGGCGCTCCTCGGGGTCGGCCTTTTCGGCCCGACGGGCATAGGCCTCGGCCGCCTCAGAGGTGGCCTCATAGGTCAGGCGGCTGACCCGAACAAGTCCGTCCGGCTGCTCGCTCAGGCGGATGCGGATCAGAAATTTTCCATGCTCCGGGCAGGTGGCCAGATCCATATACCGGTGGCCCGCCTGGGCAAACCAGCGGGAGCCCAGCATCTGCCGCCCGCACTCCGGGCAGAGATTGTCTTTTCCGGACATGGCGGCCAGGGCCGCGATCTTATCCGGCAGGTCCCGGAAGACCTCCCGCTGAATGCAGCCGGGAAGCTCCGCCCCATGGAAGCCGTTTTCATGGCTTTTCAGAGCAGCATCATATTCCCTTGCCCCACGCTCCAGATCCAGCTTGGCGCAGATAAGGGCTGTATGGTAGGCATCGCCCAGCGCATCATGGGCCGGGCGGCTGGCCTCGATTCCGCACAGCTCCATCGCCGTTTTCAGGGCCTTCTGAGAGGTGGAGCCATCGGTCTGGGCGTTGAAGATCATCTGGGCATTGTACCAGCGGTCTGTCCAGCTCTCGTCCAGGTCATACAGCCGCAGATTTTCCCGCAGAATGCCAATATCGTCAAAACCCCAGGTCAGGAAAATGATGTCCTCGCCGCACCAGCTGTGAAACCGCTCCATGGCCTCCGGGAAGGGGATGCCCTCCTCCCGCAGCCGGGCTTCCTTAATGCCCGTCAGCTTGCTGACCCGGCGGTTTAAGTGGCGGTAGACCTTGGGACGCACCATGATTTGAAATTCATCCGCCACCCGGCCTTCCTGCGTGACCCGGACAGCGCCGATCTGGATGATCTCCCCCCGAATGGTCACCGGCAAGGGCTTTTTTGAGGAAGGCGAGCCGGGCCAGGGCTGATTCCATTCCATATCTAAAACAATATAATCCATGGTAAAAAACCTCTTATATTCCTTCTTTCCGTGTATCATACCACAAACATAGGCTCCGTGTAAATATGTTCTTCCGAATTCTTCGGAAATTATTCCGATTGCATTTCCCGGGAAGATGTATTATACTTAGGGTAGGGTTTGTAGGATTTCCCTTTTATCCCCGGAATCGACCCGTTTCTATTTGTTGATTCTGTTACAATTCAGGAGGTAAGATCCCATGCCGAACACAAAGGATACCGCTGACGAAGCGGCTGCGGAAAAACCCGCAAAAAAGAGAACGGCCAAGAAAGCGGAAGCCGCCGAAGCATCCGAAAAACGCGCGCCCCGCAAACAAACCAAATCTTCCCAGCCCGCCCAGGAGGAAGCGCCCAAAAAGCGCCGCACCCGGAAGGCCCCGGCTGCCGAACATAAAGAACCCGCCCAGGAACAGCCTGTTCCTGAAACACCCGCCGCCCCCATCGCCGAAGTGCCCCCGGTGCCTGCACCGGACGCAGCAGCCGCCTCAGCCCAAAGCGCACCGGAAGCTCCGGAGCCTACGGTTGACACGGCGGCACCGAAAGTGTCCGCTGAAATTCCTGCCGAAGTTGCTGCCGAAATTTCCGCCGAAGTTGCCGCCGAAATTTCTGCCGAACCGGCTCCACCCGTTCAAAAGGAGGTTCAACCCATGCCCGAAAACCAGATTTCCTATATGCCCCAGCCCGGCCCCAGAAGAAGCGTTGCCTTCATCGGCTCGGAGTGCTATCCCTTTGTGAAAACCGGTGGCCTGGCAGACGTGATGTACGCCCTGCCCAAGGCCCTGTCCCGGATGAACTGCGATGTAAAGGTGATTCTCCCCCGCTATGCCTGCATTCCCTGGGAATACCAGAGCAAGATGGTCTACCGGGGCGAATTCCAGATGAACCTGTGCAGTGATGGCCGGAGCTTCTATGTGGGGATCATGGAATACGTGTGGGACGGAGTCGTCTACGACTTCATCGACAACCAGGAGTTCTTCTCCGAGGGCAATCCCTACACCAGCATCATCGGCGACATTCCCAAATTCTGCTTCTTCTCCAAGGCAGCCCTGGCGGCCCTGAACTACATGGACTGGATCCCCGACGTGATCCACTGCCACGACTGGCAGGCGGCGCTGGTGCCCGTGTATCTGCGGACGCTGTTCCAGAATACGCCCCTGAGCCGTGCCAAATCCATGCTGACCATTCACAATCTGCGCTTCCAGGGTGTTTACAACATCCCCACCATCCGCTATTGGTCCGGCCTGCCGAACTATGTGTTCAATAAGGATGCCCTGACCCAGAACTGGCTGGATGCCAATATGCTCAAGGGCGGCCTGACCTACTGCAACATGATCACCACCGTCAGCGGCACCTACGCCGGGGAAATCCAGACTCCCGAGTACGGCGAAAAGCTGGATGCCCACCTGCGCTACCACTCCGGCAAGCTCCGGGGCATCGTCAACGGCATTGACTACGACATCTGGAATCCCTGGACGGACCCCATGCTGCACACCAACTACGACATTACCAATGTTCTGCCCCGGAAGAAGGAGAACAAGCGGGCATTGCAGGAGGAGCTGGGGCTGTGGCAGGACGACCACAAGTTCGTCATCGGTCTGATCTCCCGGTTGACCAACCAGAAGGGACTGGACCTGGTGAACGCCATTCTGCCCCAGATCATGGATGAGCACACCCAGGTGGTGGTGCTGGGCACCGGCGACAGGGGCTATGAGGACGCCTTCCGGTACTACGAAAACGCCTACAGAGGCAACCTCTGCGCCAACATCATGTATGACGAGGGCCGGGCCCACCGAATCTACGCCGGTGCGGACGCCCTGCTGGTGCCCTCACAATTCGAGCCCTGCGGCCTGACCCAGCTCATCGGTATGCACTACGGCACCATCCCCATCGTTCGGGAGACCGGCGGCCTGAAGGACACCGTACAGCCCCACAACGAATTCACCCACGACGGCAACGGCTTCACCTTTGACCGGTACGATTCCGGCCTGCTGCTGGATGCCATCAACCGGGCCAAGACCTTCTATTTCACCAACCGCTACTGCTGGGACGAAATGGTCCAGCGGGACATGGACAAAAATGTCTCCTGGGAAAATTCCGCATGGCAGTACCGCAATCTGTACTTAGAGCTCACCGCCGATAAGGCATAACCCCGAAACCAAAAAATCTCCGCAGAGGTTTTTCGTCCTCTGCGGAGATTTCTATTTACTTCTGCCGCTTCAATACGGAATCCAGGGTCTTCCCCAGGAGGCCGCCCAGCACGCCGCAGGCACCTGCTTCCGCCAGGCCCTGAATGCCCACCAGCAGCACCACGAACATCAGCGGATTGGTGGCGCCGAGCTTGGAAACCAGGCCCTGCACATAGTCGCAGCGATAAAAAACAAGCACGATGTAACCCATGAAGAACAGGGTATTGAGCAGCGGGGCGCTGACGGCACCTACAAAATAGCTCCAGGTGCCCTTTGCATCCGCCCGTCTGCACAGCTTATACACATAGCCGCAGCAAAGACCCATGAGCATCCGCATGCCCACGCACAGGATGACCGTGTGTACAGGGCTGATGTTGAAAAAAGTCCCCGTCATGAAGGATCTTCCGGAAATTGCGTCCGTCAGGCTCAGAATGCCGAACACAGCGCCCAGGACCATCCCCTCCACCGGGCCGCAGAGCATGGCGGCAATGGCAATGGGCAGGGTCAGAAAGCTCATGTTCAGCGGCCCTACGGGAACGGCACCCAGGCCGATGGCCCGCATGGCCAGCTCAATGGCCAGAAGCAAAGCCAGCTTCGTCAGTCTCTGAACGCTCGTACTTGTGGTTTTCATATTCAATTCCTCCTGCTGTCGTTCCGGTCTTCCGGATACAACGCATTATTTATTTGCCGCAGCATATGCCTTTTCTTCCGCTGCCGTTCCCGAAACGGGATACAGCGCGGACACCTCCGGTCTTGCCGCAAACATTCCCCATTATAGCAGGCTATGCAGGAAATGCAAGCCTATTTTTCCTTTTTATTCAGCCGGTAGAGGTACGCCAGGCCCTTGAGGATCATGTCCGGGTCGTAGCTGTGGGGGTGGGTGACCAGCCTGTCCACATAGGCTGCGCCGCCGCCGGTGATGACAAAGCTGACGCTCTCCCCCAGCTCCCGCTCCACGGCTGCAACAACGCCGTCCAGCAGGGCCGCCGTACCGTAGACCGCGCCGGAGAGCATACAGCCCTCCGTATTCTTTCCGATCACCCGTTCCGGGGTCTGCAATTCCAGCTTCGGCAGCTGGGCCGTATGGGCCCCCAGGGCTTTCAGTCCCGTCTCCATGCCCGCCGCAATGACGCCGCCGCAGAAGATGCCGCCCTTTTTGATCACATTAAAGGTAGTCGCCGTGCCCAGGTCCGCTGTCACGAGAGGGAGCTCATAGTGGGCCGCCGCCCAGGCGCTGTCCGCCAGGCGATCCCGGCCCAGCTTTTGGGGTTCCGGCACATCCAGGGTGATCCCCAGCTTGCTTTCGCAGGTGACAACCAGAGGCTCCAGGCCAAAAATCGAATCCAGGGCCTCCCGGATCACATCCAGAACCCTGGGCACCACGCTGGAAATCACAATGCCGGAGAATTCCTCCCGTTCTTTTCCCAAAAGGTGCAGCTTTTTCAGCAGCCGGACCGTATAGTCCGCCGTGTCCCAGGTGCAGTTTGTGTCCAGCTTGGTGGTAAAATCCACACGGTATTCATTGCGGTCACTGATTTCAATGCCGCCGAAGGAAACCGTGGTATTGCCAATGTCAACTACCAATATCATACTATATTCCCCTGTTGGAAGGCTCACCCCGGCGAAACGCCGTGGGCTGCTGGATTCATTATACCCGGCTTTTTTCCCGTTGGCAATACCCTGTTGCAAATTCTGCCTATCTTTGGTATACTTGTAATAAATCAAGAGCAGGAAGGGATAGTATGGAAAATTTACAGGGGAAATGCGTGCTTCTGGGCATTACTGGCGGAATCGCCGCCTATAAGATGGCAAATGTGGCTTCGGGTCTGCGCAAGGCAGGGGCAACGGTACACGTGATCATGACAGAGAACGCCACCAAGTTCATCACCCCTCTGACCTTTGAAACCTTGACCAACAACCGCTGCGTGGTAGACACCTTCGCAAGGGATTTTCAGTACGATGTGAAGCACATCTCCCTGGCCAAGGCGGCAGACCTGATCCTGATTGCCCCGGCCACGGCCAACGTCATCGCAAAATTAGCAAACGGCCTGGCTGACGACATGCTGACCACAACGGTTCTGGCCGCCCGGTGCAAAAAGCTGGTAGCCCCGGCTATGAACACGGCCATGCTGGAAAACCCCATCACCCAGGACAATCTGGCCAAGCTGAAAAAATACGGCTTCGGCATCATCGAACCTGCCGTAGGTATGCTGGCCTGCAAGGACGTAGGCAGCGGCAAGCTGCCGGAGCCGGAGACCCTGCTGGACTGCATCGCCATGGAGCTGGCAAGGGAAAAGGATATGGCAGGGCTTCATGTCACCGTCACCGCAGGTCCTACCCAGGAGGCTCTGGACCCGGTCAGATACCTCACCAATCACTCCACCGGCCGCATGGGCTATGCCATTGCCCGGGAGGCCATGCTGCGGGGTGCGGATGTGACCCTGATCTCCGGTCCCACTGCGCTGAAACCGGTTCCCGGGGTCAAAACCGTGGATGTGGTCTCCGCCAAGGATATGTTCGAGGCCGTCCAAGCTGCCCTGCCGGAGACGGACATTCTCGTGAAGGCCGCCGCGGTGGCAGATTATCGGCCCGTGAGCATCGCCGAGGACAAGATCAAGAAGCAGGACGGTGATATGGCCATTCCCCTGGAACGGACGGACGACATCCTGGGCTGGGTGGCTGAGCACCGGCACCCGGGGCTCTTCGTCTGCGGGTTCTCCATGGAGACCCGGGACATGATTGAAAACTCCCGGAAGAAGCTGGCCAGGAAGCACCTGGATATGATTGCCGCCAACAATCTGAAGGTGGCCGGGGCAGGCTTCGGGGTGGATACCAATGTGGTCACCATCCTCACCGCCGACGGCATTCAGGAGCTGCCCCTGATGGGCAAGGATCAGGTGGCTGCCAAGCTACTGGACGCCATTTTGGAAAGACGCACCAAGTAATTTTTTGCGCCCCTGCTTTCAGGCAGGGGCGCAAATCACGGAATAGAAACAGAAGAGCAGAAAGGAAACACTATGCGAACTCCCATGAAGCGAACACAGTCCCTGACCGCGGGCAGCATTTCCGGCAGTATTCTGCGGTTTGCGCTGCCCCTGTTCCTGGGACAGCTATTGCAGCAATTCTATAATATGGCGGATGCCTGGGTCATCGGCAATTTTGCCAACAACAACGCCTTTGCTGCCGTCAGCAGTGGCGGCAATCTGACCTTTATGATCATCGGTTTCTTTAACGGTATCGGCATTGGCGGCGGTGTAGTCATTTCCCGGTACTTCGGAGCAAAGGACAACGCCAATACCCAGAAGGCCATTCACAACGCCTTCCTTTTTGGACTCCTCGCATCCCTGATTGCAACGGCTGCCGGTTTGCTGTTCATTCCCAAAATGCTGGTTCTGATGCGGACACCGGAGGAAGTCCTGCCCTACTCCCTGCAATACTTCCGGGTGTACTTCGGCGGCGTGACCACCATTGTTCTCTATAACGTCTGTATGTCCATCATGCAGGCTCAGGGGGACAGTCTGTGGCCGCTGTACTATCTTGGCGTTTCCTCCGTGACCAACGTAGTTCTGGATCTTGTGTTTGTTGCAGGCTTTCACTGGGATGTTATGGGCGCTGCCGTTGCCACTGTAATTGCACAGGGTCTCAGTGTGGTACTATGCCTGCGGCGTATGCGCCGGGAACCGGAAGCCCACCTGCGGCTGGATTTCCGGCTGCTGCGCTGGGACAGGGCCATGATGTCCCGCATCATTCGGCAGGGTTTGCCCACCGGCATTCAAAACTCCGTGATCGGTCTGGGCAATGTGGTCATTCAGTCCAATGTCAATTCCTTCGGTGCCTACGCCATGAGCGGCCTGGGTGCCTACAGCAAGGTGGAGGGCTTTGCATTTCTGCCCGTGACGGCCATGAGCATGACCCTTCCCACCTTCGTCAGCCAGAATCTGGGGGCCGGCAATGTGGACCGTGCCAAGAAAGGCTCCCTGTTCGGCGTCCTGTCTGCCATGGTTGCGGCAGAGCTTATCGGCGTTATCATGTACATTTTCATTCCCCAATTGCTGAAGCTCTTCATCAGCGATCCGGAAGCCATCTCCTATGGCATTACCCACGCCCGGATCGATACCCTTTTCTACTGTATGCTGGCCCTGGCCCACTGCGCGGCAGGCATTCTCCGGGGCTGCGGCAAATCCACTGTGCCCATGGTGGTTATGCTGGGCTGCTGGTGCGTACTGCGCAGCATCTATGTGACGGTGATTCTGCAATTCATCCGCGAATTCCGCATGATCTCCTGGGCCTACCCCCTGACCTGGACGGTAAGCTGCATTCTCTTCGTCTTCTATCTCTTCCGCCTGAACTGGGACAAGGCGGCAGAAAAGCTGTAAACGACAAATCCACCGACGCGAGCCGGTGGATTTCAGCTTGTCAAAAAAGCCTCGCAGAGTTTGGCGGCGTAAGCCGCCAAATAAAATCAAATCATTTTCTGTCGGGGCGTGTACCTGACAGAAAATACATCTCAGGCTGCAAGTCTAGCGCCGCAGCGCTGTGCAGAGCGCAACCGCCGCAGGCGGCTCTTAGCGCGTCGCTGTGCGAGTTGTTCGCCATAGGCGAACAAGGAGTGCGCGCGGCAGACTGCAAAAACTTGTCGGAAAAGCCCGTAAGGGGTTTTTCGACAGTCTGAGGGCGGCGCAAGCCGCCCTTTTGCTATGCAAACAGCTCCTCCACGGTACCAAAGGTATACCCCTCCTGCTCCCAGTGGGTCAGGAGCTCATCGAGAATTTCGGCATTGGTCTGAGAGGTGGAGTGCAGCAGGATGACCGCCCCAGGATGGGTCCTGGGCAGGAGCTTGGAAAAGGCCTGCTCTTTGGTTGGCTGCCTGTCGTTCATCCAGTCCACATAGGCGAGACTCCAGAAGACGGTTTTGTAGCCCAGCTCCTTGGCCATTTTCAGGTTCTCCTGGCTGTAAATGCCCTGAGGCGGGCGGTAGTATTTGGGCAGGTCCTTGCCGGTGACCTCCCGGAACAGGTCCTCCAGGTCTGTCAGCTCCTTGGAAAAGGCCTGCTTGTCTGACAGCTTGGACATATCATAGTGGTGCATGGTGTGGTTGCCCACAATGTGGCCCTCCTCCACCATCCGGCGGACCAGGTCCCGGTTTCGGTCTACATAATTTCCCACCAGAAAGAAGGCCGCCCGGACGCCGTGGGCTTTCAGCGTATCCAGGATCTTCTCCGTGGAGCCGTTTTCATAGCCTGCGTCAAAGGTCAGATACAGCCTTTTCTGCCGGGTGTCCCCCAGATAGGCCGCATCGTACTGCCGCAGCTGATCTACTCCGGCAGGACCGATGGGCGCAGAGCCCTCCTGCCGAAAGCTCAGCCCCCAGGCCCCGGTCTCGATGCTGCCCTCCACGAATACCCGGACCACACCAAGCACCGTCAGCGCGATGGCCAGAAAAAAGATTGCCCAATCCCGTTTGCCCATAAAGAATTCCCCCTTGCAGCCACTCTATGCGAACTGCAAGGGGGATATACGCCGCCAGGCGGCGCTGTTTTTATTTTCCGCCGTGGATATATTTCCGGTCCCAGTCCAGGTCGAAGAGCTTGCTGCCCCGCTCCATGGTGCAGCCGCCCAGCATATCCTCGGCCAGCTCGCCCAGGGTCTCGGCGGGCTCCAGGCACTCGATGTAGAAGCTGGGCAGGGCCTTTTCCCCCAGGCGCAGGCCCAGGATGGCCCCGGCCACGGCACCCACAGCGGCGGACCGGCCGGAGTGGTTCACGGCGGCGATCATGGCCGTATCGAAGCTCTTGCCGCAGCGCAGGCAGGCATAGACCGCACCGGACAGCACCTGGGCTGCATTCAGGCAGTGCAGCTGCTCCATGGCCGTAACGGGATTCAACCGACTGTCTTCTGCCAGGGATACGGCCAGATTCAGCAGATTGCTGATTTCAAAGCTCTGGCTGTACTGGTGGCCGAACTGATTTTTCAGGGATTGGGCCGTTTCCAGCACCAGATTTTTCAGAGGCAGGTCCGGGGCGGAAAGGCTGCGGCTGATGATATGGGCCAGGGCCGCGCCGGACAAAAAGGCCAGTGGGCTGCCATGGGACAGGGCCACTACCTCGGCCCCCAGCAGGTCCAGTTCGCTCTGCTCCACCTTGTACAGGTGGCTGAACAGGCCCACGGCCGCGGCGGAGGTCAGACTGCCGGGGGTGGAGGAGCTGTTGAAGCGGGCCTCCATGGCCCCCAGGGTATCCCGGCTCAGGGCATCCAGCATCCGGGTATCCATGCAGTGCCGGCGGCACATTTCCGGCACCTGGAGCAGCCAGCAGAAGGTGGTGCTGGGGCGGCCCCAGGGCTTCTGGGACGCGGCCCACTCCCGGGAAGACAAGCCCACATAGCGGAACAGCGGCAGCATTTTCCCGGTCATCTGCCCCCGGGTCAGGCCCAGGAGCAGGCCGTTGCAGGTGAAGGCCGCCAGCTGGGTATAGGAGGTCACGTCCGCATAGCCGTTGACCAGGTCATAGCCCAGCAGGCCGTTGGGGCCGTAGCTCTGCTGAATTTCCTTCCAGGAGCTGCCGTCGATGGTATAGCCCATGGCATCTCCCACCGCCAGTCCCAGCAGCATCCCGCGAAACTGTCCCTTCTTATCCGCCATGCCCGCGCCCCCTTTCAAAAGCTATGTCTATTATATCTGCTGGTGATAGAATTTGCAAGGGAATCTTAAAAAAGCTTCCCCACCGGGGAAGCTGGCAGGGCGCAGCCCTGACTGAAGAGGGGCGTGGCGGGCGAGAGCATTCGGAAAAAGGCATGCAAGCCACGAACCGCTCTCGCCCGCAACACCCCTCTTCCATAAATTATGGTATAGCTGCCACCGGCAGCTATTGGAGGATGAGATTCGCTGCGGCGGTCCCCCTTCCCCGGTGGGGAAGGTTAGGATTCGAGAAACGCCCTGTTTCAATCAATATACCGGTCCGTCCGGGACAGGCGCTTTACCATGCGGGAGGTGACGAAGAACAGCGCCGCCACAAAGATCAGGAATACCCACTCGGATGCATCCTCCGAGGAGGCGATGAAGTCATAGATCCCGTGGAGCACCATAGGTACCAGCACCGCCAGGCGGCGGCAGTTTTTGGAGGCCCGCTCATAGCCGTAGTTGGCATAGCGCCGGGCCATGCCATAGAACGCGCCCATGAATACACCGAAGCAGGCGTGGCCCGGCACGGCGGTGATGGCCCGGACCAGGGCGGTACCGAAGCCGTACATCACCACATAGCCGATGTTCTCCCACAGAGCAAAGCCCAGGGCTACGCACACGGCATAGACCACCCCATCAAACTGGCAGTTGAAATCCGGGGAGTACCAGGTCCGGCGCTTCAAAAGCAGATACTTGAAGCCCTCCTCAGACAGCCCCACCACCACAAAATACATGAGGACGCGGTAGACAAGGGCGTTCTCGGGCCAGAGGCTGTCCAGAATGGCCGTGCCCAGCCGCTCGGTGAGGACGGCCAGCGCCGTGGAAATAATGCCCTGGATCACCAGGGACACCAGCAGCCCCACAGGCTCCCGGTCCAGCTTGTCCGCTTTGTTGATCTGCACCAGCAGGAAGATGGCGGGAATCACGGCGGCAGCAATCAGAATGGGATTGCCATAAAGCAGGTACATCATTTGCTTTCCTCCACTTTTTCCCGAATGGCCGCGGCAAGCTGGCACTCCGCCTCATAGGGGCAGGCGCCAAAATTGCAGTCTACGTCTATTTCGCCGTCGTCGATTTCCAGCAGGACACGGCGGCTCTGGTCCTGGCAGCGGCAATAGCCGGAGAGAAAATATTCCATATCACGCCTCCACAATACAGAACCCGTGGGGAGACAATATCAGCTGGTCCCGGGCCACGGTGTCCAGGTTTTTGCCCATGCGGACCTTCCCGGCGGGGACCTGCCAGGGGTCGCCGCTTCGGTTTACATAAACCGAAAATTTCTGTCCCTCATAGCACCGGGTGTAGGCCAGGTGCTTGTCCATAGCCGTCTGGAAGGTAATGGTCCCCTTGCCCAGAGCGGGGATATCCCGCCGCAGCTGGCCCAGCTGGCGGAAGAACCGCACAAGTTCCGTATCCTCCCGGCCCCAGGGATAGGTCCGGCGGTTGAAGGGGTCCTTATAGCCCTCCATCAGGGCCTCGTCTCCATAGTACAGGCTGGGACTTCCCGGCAGGGTGTACTGGAGGAACGCAGCCATTTGCAGCCGGTCCCGGGCCACCTCCAGCTGGTTTTTGCTCAGGTGCCGGGCGGCCTTCTCCTCCCGGGAGCCGTCGAAATCGTCAACCAGCGCGGTGAGGATCCGTGGGGTATCGTGGGAGCCCAGCAGGTTCATATTGCAGGCCACCACCTGGGCGGGATAGTTCTCCACAACAGTCATCACCGTGTCCCGGAGCTTCTTTCCCGCATCCCGGCCCCGCATGAAGTCCAGAATGGCCGTGCGGAAGGGATAGTTCATGACGCTGTCCAGCTCGCCTTCCGTGAAATACTTCCGGCGGATATTGTAGGCAACCTTGTTGGAGGCATCCTCCCACACCTCGCCCAGCAGCAGGGCGTCGGGCTTGATCTCCCGGATGCGCTCCCGGAGCAGGGCAATGAATGCATCCGGCAGCTCGTCCGCCACATCCAGCCGGAAGCCGTCCGCCCCCAGCTTCAGCCAGTGGGCCACCACACTGTCCTCGTCCCGGATAATATAATCCAGGAAATGCCCATCCATCTTGTTCACCGTGGGCAGGGTATCGAAGCCCCACCAGGAATTGTATCTGTCCGGCCAGTGGTAGAAGGTATACCAGCTGTGGAAAGGCGAATCGGGGCGGCAGTAGGCGCCATTGCCGCCGAAGGCGTAATTCCGGTCAAAATACAGGCTGTTGGAACCCGTATGGGAATAGACCCCGTCCAGAATCACCCGAATGCCGTGGGCATGGGCGCAGCGGCACAGGGCGGCAAAGTCCGCCTCGGTGCCCAGCATGGGGTCCGGGGTCTTGTAGTCGCCGGTATCGTAGCGGTGGGAGGAAAAGCTCTTGCTGATGGGGTTTAAGTAGAGAATGGTAGTGCCGAGAGAGGCAATATAGTCCATTTTGTCCCCAATTCCCCGGAAGTTTCCCCCAAAGAAGTCGTTATTCTGGATGATTCCATGCTCATCCGGCCGCCAGTCCACTTCGTCATACCAGTTGTCGTGGACGGAATAGGGCTGGAGCTTGCCGGTGCAGTCGCACCAGCCGCTGCGGGCGAACCGGTCCGGGAACACCTGATAGATCACCGCCCCCTGGGCCCATCTGGGGGTATAGAAGTCCGAAGGGATGCAGCTGACCTGCCAAAGGTCCCCCGCCTCCATATTGGTGTCGTCCCCCTCCTTGAACAGGCGGAAGGTGCCGTGGGGGTCCGTAATGCGGAAGTAATAGAAATACAGGCCGGTTTTCTCCAGGCGGAAGCTGCCCGTCCAGTATTCATAGGGGCCGACGGTCTTCTCAAAGTGCAGCTCTTCGCTGCACAGTTCGCCGCCATCCTCCCCGCAGAGCACCATTTCCGCCTTCCGGGTCATGACCGCCACAGGGATATGCACACTGAGGGTGCACTCCTCCCCGGGGGTCAGGCACCCAAAAGGGCGCTTGTGCTGGGGCAGCTTGCTGTCAAAAAGGATTCGCATAGAAATTTGTCTCCTTAAAATGATAGGTTGAGAAATTCACAAACTGGGAGGGAAGCGTGCGCGTCCTCCCGATTTGTCAATCTCTCAAAAAGTCAGACAGCCGTTAAAAAACGTGTCATTCCGAGCCAGTGCGCACACTGGCGTGGGAATCCCCCGGATTTTCAAACATTTCAAGCAGAAAATCCGGGCTTTCGCCCCTAAGCGGGGGATTGCCACACCAGTGACATCGGTCACTGGTTCGCAATGACAACGTTCTATTACAGCGCCTAAATATTTACCAGGCCAGCATATTCTGGAACTGCTCCATATACTTTCTCGCAGGGACATTCCAGCTGAAATCCTGCTCCATGTCCCGCTTTTGCAGCTGGGTGAAGGCTTCCCGGTTGGAATGGTACAGCACCAGGCAGCGGCGCAGAGAGGCATAGAAGTCATCGGCATTGTAGCTCTGGAAGGTAAAGCCCAGGCCCTCCTTGCCGAACTCATCGCAGGGGGGCACAGTATCCTTCAGGCCGCCTGTGGCGTGGACCACGGGGACCGTGCCGTAGCGCATGGCATTCATCTGGCTCAGGCCGCAGGGCTCGCTCTTGGAGGGCATCAGATAGATGTCGCCTGCCCCATAAACCCGGGAAGCCAGAGCCACATTAAAGGTGATCTGGGCGGATACCTGCTCGGGGAACTGCCGCTGCAGGTCCCGGAAGAAGTTCTCATACTGGGCTTCGCCGGTGCCAACCACCACCAGCTGGACATTGTCCTCCCACAGAAGCCGCCGGGCGATATAGCACAGCAGGTCCAGGCCCTTGTGGCCTGCAAAGCGGGTGACCATGACCATCATGGGGATGTCCGGGTCTTGGGGCAGGCCCAGCTCCTTTTGCAGGGCCTGCTTGCAGCGGGCCTTTCCGGGCTGGATGGCTGCGGCGGAGTAGTGGTCCGGCAGGGCGGGGTCCGTCTCGGGGTTGAAAATCGCGGTATCGATGCCGTTGGTGATGCCGGTGAGCTTCCAGGCATTCCGGGCCAGGATGCCGTCCAGGCCGTGGGCATAGTAGGGGTACATCAGCTCCCGGGCATAGGTCTCGGACACGGTGGTCACCAGGTCCGCCGTCTCAATAGCGCCCTTCATCATGTTCACGGAGCCGTTCATATCCATGCAGCCCCGGTACTCCCAGGGAAGCCCCAAGGTGTCGTCAAAGAAATTGCCGTTGGCCCAGCCCTGATACTCGATGTTGTGAATGGTATACATACACCGGGTCTTTTTCAAAATCCCATCATGGTAGCAGGCCTTGAGATACACAGGGATGAGGCCGGTCTGCCAATCGTTGCACTGGATGATATTGGGTGCCGTCTCCAGAGCCACCATGGCATCCAGGCAGGCCTTGGAGAAGTAGGCGAAGCGCTCGCCGTCGTCCATGTCGCCGTAAATAGCCCCTGTGCGGGTTCCGAAATAATAGTCGTTGTCGATGAAGTAGACGGTGACACCCCCGGGGGCGGTGGTCAGCTTCATCAGGCCGGCAAACTGCTGCCGCCAGCCCATCTGCACCCGGAACTGGGCAACCTTCTCTACCAAAATGGCGGTATTGGTTTTGATCTTGTTGTAATATGGCAGGAACAGGGCCACTTCATTGCCCTCGATGGCGGCCAGTGCCTTGGGCAGGGCCTCCATCACATCGCCCAGGCCGCCGGATTTGGCATAGGGCGCTGCTTCCGAAGCGCAGATGGCAATTTTCATACAGTATCCCCCCGCTTGATGACGATCGGGTTGTTCCGGGTACCGATGAGCTTGGCCCCGGGCCGGACGGTGACGTTTTTATCCAGGATGACGTTTTTCAGCTCCGCGCCCTCACCGATGGTGGTATCGTTCATGATGACGCAGTCCTCCACATGGGTCCCCGGCGCCAGAGTGACCTGGCGGAACAGGATGGAATCCTTGGCGGAGCCCTCCAGCATGCAGCCGTCGGCCACCATGCAGTTGTCAATGCTGCTCTCCTCGCCATAGTAGGCAGGCACGCGGTCCCGGACCTTGGTATAGATGGGATGCTTCCGGTCAAAAATGGACTTGTGGACATCGGGCTTCAGCAGCGCCATGGAGTTCTTGAAGTACTCCTCCACACTGTCATTGTACAAGGCCACGCCCTCGAACTCATAGGCGTTGACGCTGACCTTGCCGGAATTCCAGCCACCCAGGATCAGGTCCCGGTCCATGTGGAAGAAGTTATGGGCAATGCGCTCCCGGACCATGGAGATCAGCCACTTCTTGGTGGTGACGAAGATATCCATAGAGGCCAGATACTCGGGGCCTGCGGCGTAGTCGACCACAATATCGTTGATCTCCTTGTTTTCGTCCAGAGTCACGGCCAGGTCCAGAACCTTCTTATTGTTGGCAATGCCGGACTTGACCACCATGGTGATATCCTTGCCGCTCTGGATGTGCTCGGCCAGCACCCGTTTCAGGTCGATATTGGAGATCACGGCGGAATCCACCAGGAATACATACTCGTCTTCCTCGCTGTATTCCAGGAAGGCCATGGCGTTGTTCAGGGATTCCAGCTTGCCCCGGTAGCTGTGGGTCTCGGAGGTGGAGTAGGGGGTGATGTATTGCAGGCCGCCCTCGCCCAGCTCCAGGCCCCACTCCTCGCCGTCGCCGATGTGGTCCATCAGGGACTGGTAGTTGAACCGGGAGATCATGGCCACGTGGTGTACACCGGCCCAGCTCAGGTTGGTCAGGCCGAAGTCCACCTGGCGGTAACGGCCGCCAAAGGGAATGGAGGCAATGGACCGCTTGGCGGTCAGCTCTCCGATGTTGGCGTCATTGGTGAAGATAATACCCATTGCGTTCATAGCGTCACGCCTCCTTACATCATGTCGCCGGGCCGAAGCACGGCGTTTTCTTCCACAACGGCACCCTTGGAGGTGACGCTGATCAGCATTTCCTCACCGGGGGCGTAAGCACCGCCTACAACGGCATTCTTGCAGACACGGCTGTTTTCGCCCAGAATGGCGTGGCGCACGATGGCACCAGGCTCTACCACAACACCGGGCATGACCACGCTGTCTTCTACCACAGCACCGGCACCGATCTTGCAGCCCACAGAAATCACACTGTGGCGAACCTCGCCCTCTACCTCACAGCCCTCGGCGATGAAGCAGTTGACGGTGGTAGCAGTGGCGGCGATAAAGGAGGAGGGCATGGCACTGTTCCGGGCGTAGATCTTAAACCGCTCGCCCCGGATATTGAATACCGGCTCCTTGCCCAGCAAATCCATGTTGGCTTCCCACAAAGACTGGATGGTTCCCACGTCTTTCCAGTAGCCGTCAAAGGGATAGGCCATCATCTTGTGGCCCTGGTTTAGCAGGTTTGGGATGATGTTCTTGCCGAAGTCATTGGAGGACTTGGGGTCGTCCTCGTCTTCCATGAGGGCAGCCTTCAGCACGCTCCAATTGAAGACGTAAATGCCCATGGAGGCATTGGTGGACTTGGGCCGGGCGGGCTTCTCCTCGAACTCATAGATGGACATATCCGGGTTGGTATTCAGGATGCCGAACCGGGAGGCCTCTGCCAGGGGCACATTGCGCACGGCAATGGTGCAGGAGGCATTGTGCTTTTCGTGGTACTCCACCATGGCGGCGTAGTCCATCTTATAAATATGGTCACCGGAGAGGATGACCACATAGTCGGGGTCGTACCGGTCGATAAAGTCGATGTTCTGGTAAATGGCGTTGGCCGTGCCCTTGTACCAGCTGCTCTTCTTGTCGTGGCGCTCATAAGGGGGCAGAACCTGGGCGCAGGAATGGGTCTTGTTCAGATTCCAGGGCTGGCCGTTGCCGATGTATTCATTCAGCTCCAAGGGCTGATACTGGGTCAGGATGCCCACGGTATCGATGCCGGAGTTGACGCAGTTGGACAGAGGAAAATCAATAATGCGGTATTTGCCGCCGAAGGGAACGGCGGGCTTCGCGGTCTTTTCCGTCAAGACCTTGAGTCGGCTGCCCTGGCCACCGGCCAGAAGCATGGCGATGCAGCGTTTTTTCTGAAAATACATGGTCACAGCTCCTCATATTGTCATTTGAAAATACAAAGGGAAAATAGAAGACGATTGGTCAAAAAATCGTATTTTCTTCCACGCATAACATATCATACTTTTTCCGATTCCGAAAGTGACATTTTGCCTAAAATATTCTCAATTCTTTGGGCATCTTTTCTAAACTCACACCATGCAATCGGGGGATTCCTGGGAATTTCGACTGAATTCAGCCGTTTTTCCAACCAATCGACGTCCAGCCACCGGCCGAATTTCATCCCGCATTTTACCATTTCGGCGCATTTTTCATAGCCCAGCGCCCGGTGAAAGGCCAAGGATGCTTCGTTTTCTCCCGTGATGACGGCGAAGCTCACCGCATAGCCCATCTGCGACAGCAGTGCCTCCAGCGCGGCATAGAGCTGCCTGCCAATGCCGCGGCCCCGGGCATCGGGACGCAGATAGATGGAGGGTTCCGCGCACCAGGCATAGGCCGCCCGCTCAAAGGGGCGGCTGGCATAGGCATAGCCCAGAACAGCCCCCGCCTCCTCCCAGACAAGCCATGGAAAGTCCCGGGTAATGCCTTCGAATCGGGCCAGGAAGGCCTCCGGCGTTGGGACCTCGTACTCAAAGGTAATCGTTGTCCCGCGGACATAGGGCGCATAAATGTCCAAAATGGGAACTACATCCCGCTCTTCTGCAGCACGAATCATTTTATTTCCCTTTCGTGTCTCTTTCACTTTACTGCCTGTAAATAGGCCCGATAGGCGGCGTCTATGGAAGCATAAGCTTTCTGGCCTTTCAGCTTTTGATTCATGGTTTTCGTTGTGCCTATGCTTGGAATATCGCCTCCAATTTTATAACAGTTGTCATAGTATATCGCAGTCGCAGTATTTACATAATACTTTCCGGTGCTCTCATCCAGAATGATGACCGGGTAAACCTTGCCATTTTGAAGTTCATTCTGGTCATAGGAGGTCCAGACGAAATAGCCGTCCTTATCTTTCACCGGGTCGCTTCCACGCATGAAAGCCCAGGTTCCCTGCTGCAACAGACTGTCCGAGGGGAGCATATTGTAGATCTTCGACACATAGGAGTTCGGTTTTTTGTATCCGGAATCAAACCGGTAGTAATGCTGCCCTTTGTTCATACTGCCCACTGCGTCCTTTGTATACGAGAAAAAATCCTCACTCCGCAGGTATGGATACTCGCCCGTCCAGTCCAATATGACCTCGTTCTCCTCCGGGAGGTATCGCACGGTGCAGGTTCCGTTTCCTTCAGGATTGCCAATCCAGCGCGCCTTGTCCTTGTCTGAAACATCACCGATGGTGATATCCTGAAAGCCCTGAAAGCCGTCCTGCTTCTGCTGCAGCTGCACAATTTTCTCGATATCGTCGGGATCTTCATATCCCAGCATCGCATTGGACAGAACCACTGCATAAGCGCTGCGCACATTGGCAAGGTCTGCCGCCTCCCGGCTTTTCTCCAGCTGATTGGCAAAAATCGGAATCGCAGTGGCAACCAGCACCGTAATGATGGCCACAACAATCAGCATCTCCAACAATGTAAAGCCATGGCTCTTTCTTGGCATCATGATCGTTTCTTCCTTTCAAAAACCAGCTCCGGCAGGCAAGCTCCCGGTGGCCGGTGAACGCATTATATCGGGGTATATTAAAAGAATATTATAGTTGCATTTTTCGATTATGTCCAGTCCAAAAAAGCGAAAACTCCCGCCGAAAATCCACTGTCAAGGTTGACTTTTGGCTTTCCGAGGGATACAATAAAGGCGTATGTGCGTATTGGGCTATGAAATCACGTCACGCTGTCATTGCGAACCGGTGACCGATGTCACCGGTGTGGCAATCCCCCAGTTAGACGGGAAAACCCGGATCTATGAGATGTTTGAAAATCCGGGGGATTCCCACGCCAGTGTGTGCACTGGCTCGGAATGACATGCGCTTGCCTTTCGCACGATCTGAAACCACAAGGAGGGATACCCATGGATGCCGGCGGAAGCGGCAATATACCCGGCCGAAGTAGACGCGCGCCCGCATCCTGGCGGGCAGCGGACTCTGCTTTGCGCCAATATTTTTGAATATTGGAGGTCAACTATGGCAGAACGTTTTGAAATTGTTGAAAAAGCCCTGCTGAAAATGCTGGACGAAAAGAAATACGCCTCTCTGCGGGACATTCTGGTCACCATGAACCCCAGCGACGTGGCCGGACTTTTTGACGGGCTGGAGGAAAAGCAGATCCCCGTCATGTTCCGGCTGCTTCCCAAGGAGCAGGCGGCGGAAACCTTTGTAGAAATGGAGCCCGAGGCCCAGCAGCTGCTGATCCAGGGCTTCTCGGACAATGAGCTGCGGGAAGTTCTGGATGAGCTGTATGTGGACGACGCGGCAGACCTGGTAGAGGAAATGCCCGCCAACGTGGTCCGGCGTATTCTCACCCAGGCAGACCCCGAAATGCGCAGCTCCATCAACCAGATCCTGCGCTATCCCGAAAACTCCGCCGGGGCCCTGATGACCATGGAATATGTGTCCCTGCGGCTGGATATGACCGTGGAGGAATCCATTCTCCGCATCCGCCGCCAGGGCGTGGACAAGGAGACCATTTACACCTGCTATGTACTCTCCGCAGACAGGACCCTGCAGGGCATCGTCACCGTGAAGGACCTGCTGCTGGCAGAGAGCGACGACACGGAGATCCAGGAGATCATGACGGAAAACGTCATCTCCGTGACAACCCAGGACGACCAGGAAGAGGTCGCCAAGATGTTCTCCAAATATAACTTCCTGGCCCTGCCTGTGGTGGACACGGAAAAGCGCATGGTGGGCATCGTCACCTTCGATGACGCCATGGACGTTATGGAAGAAGAGGCCACAGAGGACATGGAAATCATGGCCGCTATGACCCCTTCCGAAAAGAGCTACCTGAAGAGCACCCCCTTCGACCTGTACAAGCACCGCATCCCCTGGCTAATGCTGCTGATGGTCTCTGCCACCTTCACGGGCATGATCATTTCCTCCTTTGAAAGCGCCCTGGCCCTGCTGCCCGCTCTGACCGCCTTCATCCCCATGCTGATGGACACCGGCGGCAACTGCGGCTCCCAGTCCTCCGTCACCGTCATCCGTGCCCTGAGTCTGGACGAGCTGGAGCTGAGCGACGTATTCACCGTGCTGTGGAAGGAAGTCCGCACGGCCGTGCTCTGCGGCATTTCCCTGGCAGCAGTTTGCTTCCTGAAGGTGCTGCTGGTTGACCGGCTGCTGATGCACAACGAAAGCATCAGCCTGAGCGTAGACCTGGTCATCTGCCTGGCTCTGGGTGTCACCGTAGTCATGGCCAAGATGGTGGGCTGCACCTTGCCCCTGCTTGCCAAGCGCCTGGGCTTCGACCCGGCGGTCATGGCCTCGCCCTTCATCACCACCATTGTGGACGCACTGTCCCTGCTGGTGTACTTCCTGTTCGCAAAGACCATCCTGGGTCTGTAGATCCCATCCTGCCGCAGGATAACGCCGAAGCGGACGGTGAAAAGCAATCGCACATGATAAATCCCGCCCGGGCTTGAAGTGACCCCGAAAAGTTAGACAATATTTTGAAGTAAAAATTGTTCAAGCAGC
>OLHA01000127.1_pt1 | contig 42925 bp, 44 predicted proteins | sample 1605961 | NCBI WGS metagenome assembly OLHA01 (sample SAMN03283288) | human gut metagenome | biome: human-associated habitat; material: feces | host: Homo sapiens | place: Peru | collected 2012
AGAAGTGGGGCAAAAAGACGGCTGCGGCTCGCAGACACAATTGCGCGGTGTTGCCATAAAGGAAATTGTCGTTCCAGACGAGGGCCATGCCTGAAAACTGTGAGGGAAGGTTTTATAAAAAAGCGATTGCAATTATCTTGAAAAACGTATATAATTAAGAGAAGAAAAGCGGGGTGTATGTATGGCAGAGGGTGTTACGATCCGCGATGTTGCAGCGGAGGCGAAGGTTTCGATTGCAACGGTTTCCCGTGTCCTAAATGGGGGCGGGAATGTAAAGGAGTCCACGCGCGAGCGTGTCTGCCAGGCGGTGCGGAGAGTTGGATATGCGTTGCCTGAGGCGTTGGCGAGGCAGGATGGATCGAAGACCATTTTGATAATGGTGACACATGTTGACAATATGTACACCGGGAAGCAAATCGAGGGGATTCTTTCGGCGGCAAATTATTCCGGGTATGACTGCGTCATCTTTAAACGGAAAAGCGAAGTGTACGAGTTGGAGCAGATTATTGGTATTGCCGAGTCTGTGAATGCCTGCGGCATCCTGATCTCCTGGCCCAATGTTCCTGCGGAGATTATCAACAAAGTAGCAGAACGCTACCCGGTTGTGCAGATCAACGAGTATTGCGAGGACAGCAATGTTCCTTTTGTATCCGTGGATGACTACGGTACCGGGAAGACCGCGACAAATTATTTGCTGAAGCTTGGTTATCGGAAAATCGGTATCATGAATGGTGTAACTCGCTTTAAATACACCCGGGAGCGGTACCGGGGTTACCAGGATGCCTTGCGGGAATTTGGGATCGAGCCGCTGCCGGAGTATAGCTTTTCAAGCTCCTCTGCGCTAGTGGAGCCGATTATTGATCGGATTATCAATGTGAAAAATCCGCCCGAAGCAATTGTCACAACCTCTGATCTTCAGGCAGCCGGCCTGATAAAGGCCCTTCACGCGGTGGGAAAATCGATTCCTGAGGATATGGCGATTGTCAGCTGTGAGGATACAGAGCTGGCGCAGTATGTTTCGCCGCCTCTAACGACTGTGTCTCATCCGATTTTCCATATTGGGGAAGAGGCTTGCCGGATGCTGTTGGATATTATGAGCAATCACAAACCATCTCCTGATCAGATTTTTTTAAAGTCAGATCTGGTTGTTCGTGGAACGACCTGATACTGAACTCCAATTAAAAAAGATTTTAATTGCCTGAAGGGCATGGAGTTCATATGAGACTTGTTTTGTGATTTCTTTCCTTATAAATCACAAAACAGGCAGCGCCGTTAAGCGATGCCTTCCTGATTAAAATTAAGATTTTAATCAGGAAATAGTATGAGAATGAGGCTGCCTCAGAATGATTGAAGAATCATCTGGGGCAACCTTGTTGCTTGGAAGTAAAAATCTACGGAGATTGGATTGGACAATTACGTACCCCCGATGCTGATATGTGGCACCGGGGGTATGTGTTATTCCGCAGACAATCTTTTTTGTATCGGATCAGGGCTATTCAGGAGATCATCATGTTCAATATTGCAATGTCAGTATCTTTCATACCAACACGTCCCATGGTGGTGTAGGCACTGACGGTTTCTGCCAGCGTTTCACGAACCAAGCCTTCACCGGGCTGGAACACCTGATTGTCCATGGCCATATAATGGGCAGTAATGGCGGCATGGAGCGACGTGGCGATTTTAGCGGCACAGGAGGATTTCGCCCCGTCGCAGACAATGCCGGAGATATTGGCAATCGTATTGGTGATCGTATCACTGATCTGCTGTATGCTGCCGCCGCTGAGGAAAGTGATTGCTGCCCCGGCCCCGGTTGCCGCACTGACGGCACCGCAATATGCGGAAAGCTTGCCCAGCTGCTGCTTTTGGTAAATTGCAATCAGATTGCTGAATGCGAGAGCACGATATAGCTGTTCGTCGGAGGCGCGGATATTTTTTGCGTAAATGTACACGGGGACGGAGGCGGTGATGCCCTGGTTGCCGCTCCCGGAATTGATGACCACAGGTAAGCAGCATCCGCTCATGCGGGCGTCCGACCCGGCGGCGGCGTATCCGCAAGCCAGCTCCTCCCAATGATTTCCAAAATGATCGAGAATCGTCTTTCCGACATTGGCACCATATGTGTGTGCAATGCCCTCCTGGGCGATTGCGAGATTGCAGGATAGCTGTTGCCGAAGGGTGGGCGTGATTTCAGCCAGATCCACGTTTTCAGCGTAATATTTGATGTTTTCAAGCGTCAGCGCGGCTGAATCGTAGGTGTGGACGCTCCCTTCCTCCGGGCAGTTTGCCTGAAAAATGGAAGCCCCATTTTTTTCAATACGGTAAATATTTGTGTGAGCGTTGCGTAGTTCCACCAGCGCATGGTTTGGGCCGGAGAATGCTTCAATGATAATATCCAGATTGGGTACATTTTCCAGGAGCCTCACTTCGCAGATGTGCTGTGCTTCCAGGCGCTTTGCCTGCTCAATCTGCTCTTGTGTGACTTGTGTCAGGACCTCCAGCCCAAGGGAAGCGTTCCCGCCGACGGCACCGATAATTGCGCTTACAGAGATCCCTTTCATACCATCTGTGGAGGGAACAATGACGCTTTTAACATTTTTAATGATATTCCCACTACAAGATGCGATAATCCTCTCTGGAAGTGCCCCGAGGATCTCACACGCCTTTGCCGCTGCAAAGGCAATCGCAATTGGCTCCGTGCATCCCAGTGCAGGGACAAGTTCACTTTTCAGTATTTCGGTAAAAGTATTGAAAATGGAATTCGTCATTTTATCGTTTACCTCTTTATTACATTGTGTGTTTTGACGGATACGAAACGTTTTTGCAGGTACTATTATATACCATACATTAAAAATTTGCAAGACAATTTTCAATATTTTCAGAAAATAATAATTTTTTACAGAAAAAATGAAAACATATTGACTTCAAGTGATTCAAACGGTATAATACAATTACACTAAGGCAACACCGCGCAATTGTGGCTGCGACTCGCAGGCACAATTGCGCGGTGTTGCCTTATATATCATTCGGGAAAAGTTTCTTACAGCAGAGGAATACCCGCCTTTTCGCAGGCTTCGATTGTGGCGGCATCCCATACGCTTGACTGGACCTCGCCGATGTGGGCGCAGCCTAGGAGCAGCATGGAAAGGCGGGACTGGCCGATGCCGCCGCCGATGGTCAGGGGCAGCTCTCCGGCCAGAAGCATTTTATGGAACGGGAGATTCCGGCGCTCGTCGCATCCGGCAAGCTTCAGCTGACTGTCCAGAGACTCGGCGTCCACACGGATGCCCATGGAGGATATCTCCAGCGCCCGATCCAGCACCGCATCCCAGAAGAAGATGTCGCAGTTCAGCGCCCAGTCGTCGTAGTCCGGGGCGCGGCCGTCGTGGGGCTTGCCGGAGCGGAGTTTGCCGCCGATCTGCATGATGCAGGCGGTCTTGTGCTCCTTAACATAGGCCTTTTCCCGCTGGGAGGGGACAAGGTCGGGATACAGATCCTCCAGCTCCTGAGAAGTGATGAAGCTCACATCGGGGGATAATTCCGTGCGCAGCTGGGGATAGCGCACATGCAGCCGGTCATTGGTGTTGCAGATGGCGCGGACAATGGCGGTGACAATCAGCTTCAGGAAATCCAGATTCCGATTGTCCCGGGTGATGATCTTTTCCCAGTCCCACTGGTCAACGTAGATGGAATGGACATTATCCAGCTCTTCATCCCGGCGAATGGCGTTCATGTCCGTGTACAGGCCGTTGCCCACCGTGAAATGATAGCGCTTCAGCGCCAGACGCTTCCACTTTGCCAGGGAGTGCACCACCTGGGCATCCGCACCCACGGCGGGAATATCGAAGCTGACCGGCCGCTCATAGCCGTTCAGGTTGTCGTTCAGGCCGGAATCCTCTGTAACAAACAGCGGCGCGGATACCCGCTTGAGATTCAGCGCGGAGGAAAACTCATCCTGGAAAGTCGCCTTAATGTATGCAATGGCTCGCTGGGTATCATAGGCATCCAGAACAGGGGCATAGTGTTCGGGAATATAGATTTTGTTCATTTGGGATCTCCCTTTCGAATATATGCGCTTACGCATTTGCAAGTTCATGTTCTATTCTATTCATTTTTATGGCAAAATCAAGAAATATTTTTGAGAATTCGATTTATTCTGGCGGAATGCAGGGAGCAAAATTTCCTGGGAAATAAAAAGTCCTCTGATTTACAGAGCACAGAATAAAATGATTGCTTTTGGATGCAGATATGTTACAACTATGATGCAATTGGCCGGTAGGATATCATCAGGAAGCAGGACAAGAAAAATGCATCCCATAAAAATCTTAAAAATTTTCTTGAAAGCTGTGACGAATGGACTCCGAAATCCGTCTATAAGGGTGAGAGGCAGTTCAGCCCGGAGGAAAACCATTCCGCAACCCACACTCTATAATAAGGAGGAACAGAATAATGAATACCCAAAGAGAATTACATACTTCCGTGATTCGGAAAAGCGCGTGGATCGATGCCGCCAATCGGATTGTATCCTTTCAGCAGATCGGCGAAGCATCCTGCTATACCGCAGATGAGCCGGAGTTCTGGCCCCATATTATGGAGCTGGTCAGTGTCGGCTATCGTTTGCAGTAATGATGAACCGGGCGCCCCAAGCGTGGACGCCCGGATTTTTACATATTGAGGAGCTTCAAAAGCATTTCCGGCGTATCCGCAATGGCGGCTGCGCCGGCCTTTTTCATATCCGGCACCTTGCCGTAGCCCCAGGAGACACCAATGGTGGGGATCCCGTGGGCAGCAGCGCCGATCACGTCAAAGGCGGTATCGCCGACCATAACGGCGTCTGCATCAGTACCGATCTGTTCCAGAAGGAATGCAATCACATCGCTTTTGCTGACGTGGGACTGGTCAAAGGTCGCGCCGCAGATGCAGTCAAAAAAGGATGCCAGGTCAAAATGCTCCAGGACCTCAACAGCGGTGACCTCCGGCTTGGAGGTGGCGACATATAGCTTATGTCCTTGCCCCTTCAGTGTTTCCAGCAGCTCTCGGATGCCGGGGTAGGGGTGGTTCTCAAATTTCCCGATGGGCAGATACCTGCTCCGAAAGACGGCAATTGCCTCCTCGACCCGGTCGGCGGGGACGCCGTATTTCATAAAGGAATCGCCCAGCGGCGGGCCGACGAAGGTTCTCAGCTCGTCAGGAGAGGGAATGGGCAGGCCAAAGCGCTCCAGCGTCATTTTGGCGCAGTTGATGATCCCCCTCGCCGGAATCGGTGAGGGTTCCGTCCAGATCAAAAAGTATCGATTTCTTCACGGCGTACTCCTTTTCCTTTTATGTCCCTATTGTAGCATACCCGCACCGATCACGCAAGGACGACATCCATAACGAGCATCAGGCAGAAGCCGATCAGCAGGGAATAGGTAGCGGCGCGCTCATTGCCATGGTCGTGGGTTTCGGGGATCATCTCGTCGCTGATCACAAACAGCATGGTTCCTCCGGCGAAGGCCAGGAAAAACGGCAGTACCGCCGATGCCAGCGTGACCGCGTAAAAGCCTACAAAGGTTCCAATCATTTCAATGATGCCGGTGGCCGCGCCGCACAGAAAGGTTTTTCGCGGGGAGATCCCCGCTGCCAGCATAGGCGTGACGGTGACAAGCCCCTCTGGAATATTCTGCAGAGCGATCCCGCCTGCAATCAGCAGGGCGGCCTTATAGTCCCCGGAGCCGAGGCTGACCCCGGCGGCAAGCCCCTCCGGGAAATTATGGATGGCCATGGCTGCCACAAACAGCACCAGCCGATCCCGGCGGAAGTGATGGGCATTCAGGTCATCCTCCCATCCGATCAGCTTATGGATATGGGGCACCAGTCGGTCAACCAGGCTGATGCAGAACGCACCTGCCAGAATGCCGCAGATGGTCACCAGCAGGCCACCGCTCCCGCTGTGCTCCATGGCGGGGATGATCAGCCCCCAGATGGCCGCAGCCAGCATCACACCGGCGGCAAAAGCCAGAACGATATCGCTGAATCGATGGGAGATTTTGCGGCAAGGGAAGCCAAACGCCGTCCCTAAAATGGTCGCGCCGCCCACTCCCAGGGCGGTTAACAGACAAAGCAGCATTGTATACGTCCTTTCCATATGGTAGTCATATTCCAGCATATGCACTCCATGGAGAAAAGGCCGCACAAATCTGCAAAAAATGAGAAAAATCCCGCCCAGTCCACGGCTGGGCGGGAAAGATCATGCCTTTCTGCGGAAGAGCTTCTTGACAGGCAGTTGGGATATAATGACCCCTGCAAATACGAATGCGCAGCCGGTCAGCTCCGCAGCTGTCATGGTGTTGTGCAGGATCAACCAGCCGCCTAAGGCTGCGAATACGGATTCCAGACTCATGATCAGCGAGGCCGCCGTCGGCTCCAATCGTTTTTGCCCGGCAATTTGCAGCGTATATCCGACGCCCATGGAAAGGACACCGGCGAAGCACAGCGGAAGCCAGCAGTCAGCAATGGTCTGCATCTGCACCGCTTCGTGATTCAGAACGATACCGGGGATGGACAATATGGAAACCACCAGTGCCTGCACACAGTTCAGCCGCAGACCGTCCAGATCCTGGGCGTAACGGTCGATCAGCAGAATCTGAACGGCAAAGGCCAGTGCGCAGGCAATCATAAACAGGTCGCCGACGTTGATCCCACTGATGTCTGTAAAGCTCAGCAGATAGAGCCCCACCAACGCCAGCAGCACACTGAACACGGCATTCAGGCCCGGCCTGCGATGCACGAAAATACCAAGGATTGGAACCAGCACAATATACATGGCCGTCAGGAAGCCCGCTTTCCCGGGCGCGGTATACACCAGCCCCACCTGCTGCAAGCTTGTGGCAACGAACAGCGCGATGCTGCAGATAATGCCGCTGCGCCACAGTTTTGGATTCCTCCATTTTCTCAGGGATCCGGCGACACCGACCTTGCAGTCAAACACCAGCGACGCCAAAAACAAAAAAATCACACCGAGGATGCACCGAATGGCCTGGAAGGTAAACGGCCCAATCAGCTCCATCCCTACGCTCTGGGCAATGAACGCCGTTCCCCAGATAAACGTCCCCAGCAGCAGCGCCAGGGTTCCCTCCATTTGTTGCTTCATTTTTCATCACCGGGGAGTAATTTATCATATCCTGCCGCAATTTGCAAGAGCTTCTCCTGCTTGCATTTCGCGTCCGGGTATGATATGATAAACGAAGCAAAAAGCGAGGAGAAACGCATGGAAAAACTATTTATTCCCACACTGCATACGTTTGCGATGAACAATATCTTCACCGGCTCCCTGGGCCTTTTCCGCTTCCGCGCCGCACCGGACATTGTCATGGCCACCCCCAAAGAAGTGGACTACGAAAAAAGCAGCATCCATGTGGAATACTGGCATGGCCTGTACTGCTATGAAAAGAGCACCATGGAGGGCGAAAGAGTATTCCCCCTGTCCACCCAGGGCAGGGAAGAGATAATCGCCTGGCTGGAGGAAAAGCTGGGTGAGGGCTGAGGGCCCGCATTCTATAAAGCAAAAAGGAGAGAAACATGAAGAAAGCACTACTTGCTGTGAGCTTTGGAACGACCTATGCCCAGGCGGAGCAGACCTGTATCCGGCCGGTGGAGGCGGCTCTGACAAAGAAGAACCCGGATTTCCAGGTGCGCCGCGCCTATACCGCTCGCATTGTCATGCGCCGTTTGGAGGAGCGAGGTGTGCATATCGACAGTGTGCCGGAGGCTTTGGAAAAACTGCGCCGGGAGAAGTTTGAGAAAATCATAGTGGCCTCGACCCATATTATTCCTGGTAAGGAATATGACTCTCTGCGGGCCTCCGTCGGCGATCTCCCACTTTCGGAGCCCCTGCTGACAACGGATGAGGACCTGACATGGATGGCGGAATTCATGGCGCGGATCGCGGCAGACGAGGGGCATCCCGTCCTGTTTATGGGCCACGGGACAGATCACGCTGCGGATGCCGTTTACGCCCGCCTTCGGGAAAAGCTGCCTTCCGATGTGTTTCTTGCATGTGTGGAGGGCAGCCACCGCCTGGAAACCATCCTGCCTCAGCTGGATGCCCTGCCTGAGAAAAGGCTCACTCTGGCTCCATTGATGCTTGTAGCCGGCGACCACGCCCATAACGATTTGGCTGGCGAGGAAGACGATTCCTGGAAATCCATCCTGGAAAACCGCGGCTTCACCATCACCCTCCGCCTCCGCGGCCTCGGCTCTGAAAAAGCAGTACAGGAGCGATTCTGTGAAAAGGTTAAAAAAGTACTGTAAGCAAAATCAGAAAAAGGATGACTTTTTCTGAAAGCTCTTACGCGGGAGCGGAGGATACCATTCATATGGTGAGGACTCTGCTCAACGAGTTGATGGCATTTCCAACCCATTAGGGAAGTACTATGCTAAAAAGGCGTGGGATGCGGCTTCACACTGCGAAGCAAAACACCAACCGGCAATGATTACCCGGTTGGTGTTTTGCTATGAGAGAGGATATGAAGAAAGTGTCGTTACGCCTTTTTCGGCTCCTTCAGCAGTGTCCGTGTTCTCCATTTGCCGGAGCAGTAATAGGCGATGCAGATGATGGTGGGGATGATGCGGGAGCAGGCGACGCCCCACCACAGGCCTTGATGGCCCATCTGGAAGACGTTCATAAACAGCCAGCTCAGGCCAATCTTGCACACCACACCGTCCAGAATGCCGATGAGAAAGCCCAGTTCTACAAATCCGCAGCCCATCACCATGGCCTGGAACGCACCGATGATGGCCGAAACGATGAAATGCAGAATAAAGATATGCAGGAATGTTACGCCCAATTCTATGACGGCGGTATCATTTGTGAACAGTCCGAACACCTGCTTAGGCAGGAAGATGCAGATCATGCAGGTCACAGCGGCGCAGGTCAGCGTGGCGCACAGGGTACACAGCGTCACCTTCCCGGCTCGGTCGGGCTTCTTTGCCCCCAGATTCTGACCGACCATGGAGGACGAGGCGGTGTCCACACCCTGGACAAAGACCTCCAGGAACTTTTGCAGCTTGTTGCCCACACTGTTGGTAGCAGATACGGTCAGGCCGAAGGAGTTGGCGTTGGCATTGACCCACAGCATGGACATGCGCACCAGCAGGCTGCGCACCACCTGGGGAATGCCCAGCTTGATGATAACGCCCAGGGCCTCTTTGTCAAATTTGAAGTAGGAGAGCTTTAATTCAAAATCAAACTTTTCCTTCTTCTTCAGCATGAACACAAAGGCTGCCGCAAAGGAGCCAAATTGGGCCAGGGTAGTGGCGATGGCAGTACCGGCAGCTTCCATTTTGAAAGCGGCGACCAGCAGAATATCCAGCACAATGTTGATGCCTGCCGCAATGAGAATAAAGATCAGCGGGCGCTTGCTTTCGCCCATGCCCCGGAGGATCCCGCAGACGGCATAGTAGCCGAAGGTAAAGGGAAAGCCGATGGCAGTGATGATCATGTAGTCCCGGGCCTGGGCCATTGCCTCTGCCGGGCAGTTCAGCAGCTCCAGCAGGGAATGGCTGAACGCAATGGTGATAACGGCCAGGATAGCAGCGGCGCTGAGCATAAAGCCCAGCAGGGTCCCAACGGTCCGCTTGATTTTTTCTTCATTTTTTGCACCTGCCAGTTGAGCAATGTAAATTTGCCCGGCGCTGGAAAAGCCCATGGCAACGGGGCTGACCAAGTCTGCAATTTCGCCGCCGGTGTTGACGCCTACAGTGCCGATGCTGCCCACGTATTTGCCGATGACCATCAGGTCCACCATGGAATACAGCTGCTGAACCAAGTTGGTCAGCACAATGGGAATGGCAAACAGGAGCAGCCCCTTCATAATGGGTCCCTGGGTCAGGTCGCGGCCCAACTGTTTTGTTGCGGTCAAGTGATCAAGTCCTTTCTTCTTCGCGAAGCCACATAGCTTACGCGCAAAAAACTGAGCCATGGGATTCGGCGTTATTTGACAAGTTTAAAAAGGGTGATATAATAAGAGCATTACACATTTAATGGAGGTATCTGGCGTTCATGGATATTCAAGGCATCAAGTTTTTCCTGAGTGTCGCGGAGACCCACAGCTTTTCAGAGTCCGCCGAATTGTGCAATATTTCCCAGTCATCTCTGTCCAAAGCAATCATACGGTTGGAGCAGGAGCTGGATGTGAAGCTTTTCGACCGTTCACGTCATCCCATTTCTCTGACACCTGCCGGAACATGCTTTTATCAGCATTTCAAGCCCCTGGAGCAGAAGTACCTGGATGCGATGGAGGAGCTGCGCCATCACCGAACGGATACCGTGCTGCGCTGCTTGATCTGCCCCAACGCGTTTTACTATCGGGATGCCTGCAGAGAGTTCAACGCGACCCATCCGGGGATCAATGTGGAGGTTACGGCGTCGCCTGCTTTCGGCACCGTCATCAAGCGCATCCAAACGGAGAGTTTCGATTTCTGCCTGACGGTCCGACCATTCCTTGTGCCGCCTCAGATCCGGGCACAGGAGCTTTTGGAGGATGAGCTGCTGGTGCTGATCTCCAACCGCTACCCGCTGAGCCGCCAAAAAATCGTATCGCTGCGGGAGCTGACCGGCTACACCGCGATTCAAAGCAATTTCACCAAGCAGATCCTTTATCAGATGATGAAATACTTTTCCTATGCGCCGCAGGGCATCTACCCCTCGGACGATACGACGATTCAGCGACATGAGGCCATCCGCCGGATCGTGGTGGGGGAGGGGATCGGCTTCTTTTGCAGCAGGGAACTGGCTGGCTTCAATCTGACCGGCACACGGGCGCTGCATTTGCAGGAGGTACAGGAGCTTCCTGTTATGCTTCTGGAACGGGTCGATTTGCCGGATACGCAGGAAAAGCGCGTTTTCCGCCAATGGATGAAAGAAAACCTGTCCCGCTTTGCCTACCCCCTGCTTGGGGAGGACGGGAACGGGTGAGCTTTTGCCGTATCTGACAATTAATATTGTAGCTTTTTACCGGAAATTAAGCAATTCAAATATAAGCCGGAAGTTTATTCCAACTGGGAATAAACTGGGTATGGCTTCGAATTGACAAATATCGATGGGATTGTTATAATCCGGGTATTCTTGACAGGGAGCGTGAAGTGATTGAAACGATCCACACTATTGACAGGCGGAATGAAAAAGTATCAGATCATGATCTCGCTGCGGTCTGCGGCCATTTTTGGTGTTGCGCTGGTGCTTTTGTATGTGATCCCCAACGGGGGTTTGACCCGGTCTGGCTCGCAGGCACTGCTGCTATGGGGAGACGGAGTGACCATCGCAGGAGTGATCCTGCTGCTTTGTGCCGGGGCGTTCTTCCTGGATCGGAAAGGCGTGTGGGATTTTGCGGCCTACTGGCTCTATCAGGCCCGTTATTTGCTGGCCGGGAAAAGGAGCAGCAAGGAACGCCTGACAAGCTATAAGGATTTCAAGAAGCTCCGCCAGCGGGGAACAAAGCCCCTGTGGCCCTGGATCTCTGTGGGCACTGTTTTCTTTGCCCTGGGGCTGATCCTTGCAATCGCCTACGTCGCTTGATTTAGCTAAGTTGTACAAAGAAATCGGCTTTATAATATGTAAAATTGCCAAAGGCTGTATGCAGAACTTCCTGTATACAGCCTTAGTATTTGTGCACGATTGCCTCTTTCACTACTTTATTCGATTTTGGAATAATAATGCATCATAAATCGGAATTGCGGCAACGTTGGATTGTGCTATAATGAAATTGCCTAAATTGAGCGGCGATTCCCAAAACGCTCTGGTCAAAATGACGACTGCCGGCAGCATGCACTGACCAGAATGCTTTGAGGATCATCATACCCCCAGCACAAAAAAGAAGGAGAGATAATTCCATGTCAAAAAAGTTGTTCAGTTTGCTTCTCACCGCCTGCATGCTGATTGGCCTATTGGCCGGATGCGGATCCAGCGACACCCCCAGCAAGACAACCGAAGCGCCGATTGAGACAACAGTTCCCGAGGCCACCGAGGCTGAAGTGAATGAGCCCGCAGCGGATAAGAACCTGGTGTTCGTCATCAGCAGCGACAACGGCGACCTTTCCCCCTTTGGCGGAGACTCCGGCGGACGGCATCATACTTATAGGATGCTCTACGATTGCCTGTGCGCCAGCTATGGCCTGGGCAATACCGTAAAGGAGCTCCAGAGTCAGATCGCCAAGTCCTGGAATGTGGTGGACGGCACCACGGTAGATGTTGAGATCTATGACTATGTTAAGGACAGCAAGGGCAACCACATCACGGCAGAAGACGTGGTTTACAGCTATGAGCAGGCCATTGCCAGCGGCACCATGGAAAAGCTGAACGGCTACCTGGACAAGGTCACCGCCACTGGCGACTACACGGTACGCATCACCCTGACCAGCGCCTCCAAGGGTGCAATGGAGTGGTCGCTGACTACCGTACCCATCATCAGCAAGGCATGGTTCTCCGCTGCTTCTGACGCGGACAAGACCTCCGATCCCGCCACCACTGGCGCCTATCTTCTCAAGGAGTTCAGCTCCGGCTCTCATACTACCCTGGAGCGCAACCCTGATTACTGGCAGACGGATGAATCCCTGCGCAGCTACTATGATTCCCAGTATTACAACACCATTACCATCAATGTTCTGAAAGAATCCAGCATGCGCGTGATCGCGCTGGAAAACGGCGAGACGGACGCCTGCCAGAATGTGCCTGCTGCGGAGATCAGCACCTTCCTCAATGACGACGGTACTGCGGTGGACGGCTGGAGCGTATATCCCGATGAGAACGGCCGTATGAACGTTCTGATGTTCAACAACGACAACAGCGTGTTTGCCGACAACAAGGAACTGCGTCAGGCGGTCCTGTATGCCATCGATTTCAACAGCGTCCGCCTGGGCTATGGCAATACCCCCACCAATGGCAAGCCCTGCCATGATTTTGCGCCCAACATCGCCAGCGATTACCTGGACGAGTGGGACCAGGAGGATTACTACGATTACAACCTGGACAAGGCCAAGGAACTGATGGCCCAGGCCGGTTACCCGGACGGCGGAATTACCGTTTCCCTGATGTATCAGAACAGCACCACCGCTACCGCAGGCCTGACCGTTCTGCAGAGCTATCTGGCGGAGGTCGGCATCACCGTAGAATTGAATCCTGTTGACCAAGCGCTGTTCAACAGCTACAAGTACGACGATACCAAATGGGATATGATCGTGGACTCCAAGGCGACCACCGATTTTGTCACAACGGTTTGGCAGAACGTTTTTGATACCAATTCCTTTGCCAATGGCTCCGCCTGCTTCACCCATGATGACCAGCTCCAGGCCCTGCTGGAGGCTGCTGCCGATGCGGAGAAGTCCACCGATGATGATTTGAGAGCATTCCACAATTATCTGCGTGACCAGGCCTATGCTGTTGGTATGTTCTGGAACTACTCCTACTACGTGGCTCGGGAAGGCCTGACCATGTGCCAGGACGGCTTTGGCAACGTAACGCCCAGCACCATTGTCCCTGCCGCTGATTTCGTTTCCGTCGGCAAGTAAACCCGAATCGTTCAACAAGAGCCGCGCCCATATGCCGCAGCAAAGGGCACGTGGGCGCGGCCAATTTATCAAGGAGAGAAAAATGGGGAGATATGTATTAAAGCGGATCCTTCTGATGATCCCGATCCTATTGGGTGTCGCGATCCTGATTTTTACCATGATGTATTTTTGCCCCGGCGACCCCTGCGAGATCATCTTGGGTGCCTCTGCGACGGAGGTGCAGGTGGAGGCCCTGCGGGAGCAGCTGGGCCTGAACGATCCCTACATCGTGAGATTGTTTAATTTCCTGAAGGAGATCCTTGTGAATCGGAGCTTTGGCAACTCCTATATCCAAGGCACCAGTGTTGCGGCGGAGCTGATGAAGCGATTCCCCAAAACCCTTACCCTTGCAGCCGGAAGCATTCTGCTTTCCACTCTGATCGGTATCCCTCTGGGTATCAGCGCGGCGATCCATGCTAATGGCCCCGGCGACCGCATCAGCATGTTTATTTCCATGATCGGCGTATCCATGCCCAACTTCTGGCTGGCACTGATGCTGGTGCTGCTTTTTGCGCTGAAGCTCCACTGGCTTCCCTCCAGCGGTGATAAGGGCTGGCGGTACTATATCCTGCCCATCGCGGCCAACGCGCTTGGCGGCATCGCGGGCATTGCCCGTCTGACCCGCTCCAGTATGCTGGAGGTCATCCGGGCGGACTACGTGACTACCGCCAGAGCAAAAGGTGTGGCGGAGCGGAACGTGATTTGGCACCATGCCCTGCCCAACGCCCTGATCCCGATCATCACCATCTGCGGCGGACGCTTCGGCGGCCAGTTGGGCGGTACTGTGGTGATCGAGACGGTGTTCGGCATCGCCGGTATCGGCAGCTATATGATCGATGGGATCAACAACCGTGACTATACCGCAGTACAAGGCAGTGTCCTGTATATTGCGTTTACCTTCAGCGTTGTTATGCTGCTGGTGGATCTGATCTACGCTTATGTAGATCCTCGCATCAAGGCGCAGTACGAAGGCCAGAGCAAAAAACGCTCGAAAAAGGAGGGAAAGGCAAATGGCTAAGTCCAAGAAAGAAAGAGCAACCAGGAAACCAGCTCGTCCCGGCTCGGCGAAATATGTCTGGCAGAAGGTCTGCCAGAACCCGCTGGCCCTGGCAGGCGTCATTACCATCTGCGCGATGGTGGTGCTCTCGATCCTTTCCCCATATATTGTCCCCTATGACTATGCGAAAACCGATATGTCCAGCGCATATATGACGCCCAACGCCCAGCACTGGTTCGGCTGTGATGAGCTGGGCCGGGATATTTTGGCCCGAGTGCTCTACGGTGCGCGCTATACCCTGAGCGTCGGCATTCTTTCCGTCCTGATTTCTGCCACCATCGGCGTGGCAATGGGCGCAATCGCCGGTTACTTTGGCGGCGTGGCCGATCAGGTGGTCATGCGGCTCCTGGATGTGATGGCGGCCTTCCCCCAGCTGCTGCTGGCGATTGCCATCTCCGCCGTGTTGGGCACAGGTTTTGACAAATGCATTTATGCCTTGGGCATTTCAGGCATCCCTCATTTTGCCCGCATGATGCGCGCAAACATCCTGACGATCCGCAACCAGGAATTCGTAGAGGCGGCGACCTCCATTACCTGCAGCAAGCCTCGGATCATCATTCGCCATGTGATCCCCAATGCCATTGCGCCGCTGATCGTTGAGATCTCCATGTCCATTGCGGCGGCTGGCCTGTCCGCCTCCTCGCTGAGCTTCATCGGCCTGGGAGTTCGTCCCCCTACGCCGGAGTGGGGCGCAATGCTGGCCTCCGCCAGAAATTACATCCGGCTCTATCCCCATATGATTATGTTCCCCGGCCTGTTTATCATGCTGAGCGTTCTAAGCTTCAACCTGATTGGTGACGCGATCCGGGACGCATTGGATCCCAAGCTGAAGGATTGAGAAAGGAAGCAAGCGATATGGATTTTAAAGAACTGAACAAAGATGCGTTTCTGTCCGTTCGTGATCTGGTGGTGGAGTATCAGTCGGAGGGAGAGACGGTCCATGCCGTAAATGGTGTCTCCTTCGATCTGGAGCGCGGGAAGACCATTGGCCTGGTGGGCGAGACGGGGGCAGGCAAGACCTCCATTGCCAAAGCACTGCTTCGGATATTGCCGGATCACTCCACGAAGCGGCAGGATGGCGCTGTGTGGCTGGACGGAAAAGAGATCATGTCTCTTTCTGAAAAAGAGATGCAGGACCTGCGGGGGCATGTGATCTCCATGATCTTCCAGGACCCCATGACGGCATTGAACCCGGTGAAGACGGTGTCAGATCAGATCGCCGAAGTGGTACAGCTCCACAGCAATGCCGGAAAGGCGAAAGCAATGGAGCGTGCAAAGGAAATGCTGGGGATGGTTGGCATCTCCGTGGACCGGGCAGGGGAGTATCCACACCAATTTTCCGGCGGAATGAAGCAGCGGGTGGTCATTGCCATGGCTTTGGCCTGCAATCCAGCGCTGCTGATCGCTGACGAGCCTACCACCGCTCTGGATGTGACCATTCAGGCACAGGTGCTGGACATGATAAAGAATCTGCGGGAGGAATTTAATACCTCTATGATCATGATCACCCACGACCTTGGTGTCGTTGCGGAGACCTGCGATGCTGTGGCTGTGACCTATGCCGGAAAGATCATTGAGTATGGAACGCTGGCGGATGTTTTTGATCATCCCTCCCATCCGTACACGGTGGGCCTGTTCCATGCACTCCCGGATATGAACAAGGGCTCCAACCGGCTGGCGCCTATTGATGGACTGCCCCCTGATCCTACCAATCTGCCTGCTGGCTGCGCTTTTTCGCCCCGCTGTCCCTATGCCTGCGACGCATGCCGCCAGCACCAGATCCCTGCGTATAACATCACGCAGACCCACTATTGCCGCTGCATCCGCTGCAAGCCTATGGAGGAAACGCTATGACACCACTGCTTCAAGTGAATCATCTGAAAAAATATTTCCCCACCAATAAGGGCATCGTCCATGCGGTAGATGATGTGTCCTTCTCTTTGAACGCAGGCAAGACCATGGGCGTGGTGGGTGAGTCCGGCTGCGGCAAATCCACCCTGGGCCGCACCATTATTCATCTGCAAAGCAGCACTGACGGCCAGATCCTGTTCGAGGGCAAGGATGTGACCCATGTAAAGAACAAGGAGCTGAACCGCCTGAGAATGCAGATGCAGATCGTCTTCCAGGATCCCTATTCCTCGCTCAACCCCAGACTGTCGGTCCACGATACCATTATTGAGCCGCTGAGGCTTTCCAAGCGCTTCAAGGGCGCGGAACTGGAACAGGAGGCCCGCCGCCTGATGGACCTGGTAGGCATTGAGTCCCGCCTATATAACGCCTATCCCCACGAAATGGATGGCGGGCGGCGTCAGCGGGTGGGGATTGCCCGCGCGCTGGCCTTGCAGCCAAAGTTCATCGTTTGTGACGAGCCGGTTTCCGCACTGGATGTATCCATTCAGGCGCAGGTGCTGAATCTATTGATGGACTTGCAGGATGAGCTGGGATTGACCTATATGTTCGTCACACATGACCTGTCTGTGGTGCGGCATATCTCTCATCAAATCTGCGTTATGTATCTGGGACAGCTGGTGGAGACCTGTGATACGCAGGAGCTGTTTGAAAAGCCCCTTCATCCCTATTCCAAGGCGCTGCTCTCTGCGATCCCTTCTGTGGATATTCATAATCCTCCCAAGCGCATTTTGATCAAGGGTGAATTGGTTTCTCCCATCGATCCCAAGCCCGGCTGCCGTTTTGCGGCCCGGTGCCCTCATGCCTGTGAGGCCTGCCATCAGCCGCAAACGCTTCAGGAGATCCAGCCCGGGCATTTTGTCTCCTGCTGCCGTGTAAAGGAAATCAACGGACTGTAAGGGGGAAAGGCATGGAAGGAAGAATGTGGCCCATTCAGGGCTTAAGCAAAGCCAAGAGGCTGAAATGGGGCGCGCCCCAGAATCATGTCAGCTGGGCCTTTATGAAGCAGCTGCGGGAGCGGGATCGATATGTGCGGGTCTATGATGTCTGCCCCTATATTGAGGTCTATCCGTTCCGGGAGAATGTTTACGGCCTTTTCAATCAGAACTGCGATGGGGCAGGGGACGTGTGGATGTATGTGGTCATTGGTCCAGAAAAGGCCATGGTGATTGATACCGGCTTTGGGATTGGTAACGTGAAGGGGCTGGTGGATGAGCTGACCGGCGGGATGCCCCTTGTGGTTGTCAATACCCACTCCGGGCCGGATCACTGCATGGGCAATGTCCGCTTTGAACGGGTCTACTGCCACAAATACTGTGTACCCAATATCACAAGAAAATGCGCCCCAGGCGCGTGGGACTACCTGTTTGACCAGGACGGAAATAACATCTGGCTTCAATTTGACAAGCAGGATGTCCCCCAATATCGGGACTATGAGTTGATCCCGGTAGAGAATCATCACATGTTCAACCTGGGTGGCGACCATAATGTGGAACTGGTCTGGCAGCCCGGCCATGATTCCGGCCACGCCATGTTCCTGGACCACAAGACCCGGATCCTGTTCGCCGGAGATGATGTTTGCAGCGATGTGATCGCCTGCGGCAGCGGCGGACGGGAAGGGGATCCCTATCGCAAGTACTGCACCATTGAGGCCTATCGGAACGAGCTGGAGAAGCTGTGCCGACGTTTGGATGAATTTGATTACATTTTCCCGGGCCATTTTATCGTGAATCTGGAAAACAGTCTGCTGCTGGACATCCTGGAGGCACTTGACGCCATTGTGGAAGATCCGCAGTGCTTTGATTTCACGCAGATGTCGCCCAGTCCCACCGGTGGCCCGGCCAGGCAGTCCTGGCATAAGTTTGTCAAAGGCTTCGGCACCATCAGCTATGACCCAGGGAAGGGCGTCTACATCCCGGAGGGGCCTGCCCATGATTGAGCTGAACAATCAATATCTCCGTGTTTTGATTTCGGAGACCGGCGGCAAAATGCAGTCCATTTATGGCAAGAAAACCGATACAGAGTATCTCTGGCAGGGGGACCCGGCTTATTGGAAAGGAACCGCGCCCAATCTGTTCCCCTTTATCGGGCGGTTGTTTGGTAAGCGATATCTGCTGAACGGTAAGAGCTATGATATGAAGATCCATGGCTTTTTATCCAGCCAGCCGATGCAGGTCCTTGCACAGGAGCCGGACAGTGTCGTCCTGGTGGCGGAGGATACAGAGCAGACGATGGCAGTCTACCCTTATCGGTTCCGGCTGCAGCTGTCATATCGGCTGGTGGAAAAAACGCTGCACATCGCTTTTTCTATTCAGAATGGCTCGAAGTGTACGCTGTATTTTGGCATTGGCGGCCATCCTGGCTTCCGGGTCCCCATGGAGGATGGACTGAATTTCTCGGATTACAGTCTGTCCTTTGATACGGCCTGCGAGCCGAAGCTGATCGAATTCAGCAAAGATGTGCTTTGCTCCGGTGTCCGCACACCCTATCCGCTTCAGCAGGGACGTATGCTTCCGCTAAAGCATGATCTTTTTAACCAAGATGCCATTGTCCTGGCGGATGCCCCACGAAAGGTGACGCTTTCCAGCACAAAGGGGAGCCGCGGTGTCTGCGTATCCTATCCGCAGATGCCCTACATTGGATTCTGGCATACACCCAATACCGATGCGCCCTTCCTGTGCATTGAGCCGTGGAGCATGCTCCCGGGGCGGGAGGGCGTGACAGAGGAGCTTTCCAGCATGGTGGACGTCTGCTCCGTTGACCCCGGCGGGCAGGCGGAAAACAACTGGAGCATCTGCGTTTTTTAACGCGTATGCTCCACACAGAAAGGAAGGCGATCCTCTATGGGTGAAACTCCTGCGAAGGCAGGAAATGTTGGAATTAACTTAACAGAGGGAAGTATTTTTAAACTTTTGCTTCGGTTCGCGATCCCACTGCTGCTGGCTAACTTTGTCCAACAGCTTTATAATACGGTGGATATGATCGTCATCGGGCAGTACGTAGGCAATGTGGGAACTGTAGGGGTATCCACCGGCGGCGATATCGCCACCATGCTGACCTTTGTCGGCACCAGCCTGGGAACAGCCGGACAGATCTACATTGCGCAGCTCTCCGGCGCCAGGGAGCGCCAGGCAATCAAGGAAACGATCGGCACGCTGATCTCATTTTCGGTTCTCCTGTCCATCCTGTTTGCGGCTGCCTGCATTGTGTTCTGCAATCCGTTTCTGGGCTGGCTCAATTGCCCGCCGGAGGCTCTGGGGCAGGCACGGGATTATATGGTGATCGTGAGCTTGGGGCTTCCGTTTGTGTTTGGCTATAATGCCATCTGCGGCGCCCTGCGAGGCATGGGAGAATCGAAGCGCCCGCTGCTGTTTGTCAGCGTGGCGGCGGTCGCAAACCTGCTGCTGGATCTGCTGCTGGTGGCAGTGATCCCTATGGAAGCGGCGGGCACTGCCATTGCGACGGTGGCCGGACAGTTCGCTTCGTTCCTTGCCTCGGCAATTTTCTTGCAGCGGCATGGGCACAAGTTCGACTTTGAATTTAAGCCCCGCAATTTCTCTATTTGCCGCAGCCACCTGAGCGTCCTCCTGGAGTTGGGGATCCCACTGACGCTGCAGTCCGCATGTATCCATTTCTCCCAGCTGATCTGCTCGGCGCAGGTCAACAGCTTTGGTTTACTGGCCTCCACGACCAACAGCATCGGCAACAAGGTCAATAAGATGGTCAATATCTTCACCAGCAGCATCAATGGCGGCACCAGTGCGATGGTGGGGCAGAACCTGGGAGCCAGAAAATATGACCGAGTCAGAAAAACCATCTATACAGCGCTGGGGATGTGTGCCATTTTCAGCGCGGGAGCTTGTGTGATCGCACTGTTTTTCCCAAAGACGGCTTTCAGCCTTTTTACTCAGGATCAGGCCGTTATGGAGGGCGGTGTCGTTTTCATGCGTGTTTCGGTCATCACATTTGTGCTTTCCGCTGTTCAGGGGCCATATATGGCTTCCGTTACGGGAAGCGGACACGCCAAGCTGAATTTTCTGGCCGGAATGCTGGATGGCGTCATTCTGCGCCTGGGCATCAGCTTTTCTTTTGCTTTTTGGCTGGAGATGGGCGTGGTCGGATTCTACTATGGCAATGCCCTGGCTCGGCTGGGGCCGGTGGTGATCGGTATTGTTTACTTTTACAGCGGGAAATGGAAAACCCGCAAGCTTTTGCTGAAGAAAAAATGAAAGGAGTTACTTATGTTACGTGAAATGACAGAGATCCAGGGCCTATCCAAGGCCAAACGGCTTTCCTGGTTCGGCTCTCAGAACCTGGTGAGCTATACCTATATGAAGCGTCTGCGGGAGCATGACGATACCCGCAGGGTGTATGACTGTGACCCATATGTGGAGGTTTACCAGTTCCGTGACAATTTGTATGGCCTGTTTGTGCCAAACTGTGATGGCGCGGGAGACGTATGGCAGTGGCTGACCATCGGCCCGGAGAAATGCCTGCTGGTAGATACCGGCTTTGGCCTGGGCGACACCAAAGCATTGGTGGAGACTCTGGCACCGGGCAAGGAGATCATTGTTGTCAACACCCATGATCACTATGACCACGCTTTCGGCAACTGCCGGTTTGACCGGGTATACTGCCATGAGGCACTGGTTCCCTTGGTCAAAGAACAGAATCCTCATATGTGGGATTATTTGTGGGACAAGGAAACGCTCCAAAACAAATGGCTGGAATTTGATAAGGCCGATTTACCCACCTTCCGCCCCTATGAGCTGGTCGGTGTACCCGACGGCTATACCTGGGACCTGGGCGGCGGCTACGAGATCGAACTGATCAATTCCAATGGTCACGGCGGCGCAGGCGCTGCTATGTATCTGGATAAGCACAACAAGATCCTGTTCCCCGGCGATAATATCTGCGCTGATATTTCCGGCTGCGGCAATGTCAGCTATCCGCTGGAGGAATGCTCCCTGTACAAGTATCGGGAGTGCGTCCGCAAGCTGGTGGATCGGTTGGACGAGATTGACTGGGTATTCCCCATGCACTTCATGTGTGACCTGGAGAATCGAATCCTGCCGGATGTGCTGGAAGCGCTGGATACGGTCCTTGCGGATCCTGAGCACAACTATGACTACATCATCGAGCAGCGCCGCTCCACCAATGGCCCCGTGCGCGTCCGCTACTGCAAATATATCAAGGGCTTTTCCATTCTGTGTTATTCGATCGAGGAACATGCCTCCGAACCGATCCCCGCAGCCATTGCGGCATTGACAAAATAACAGCTACGACCAAGGCACCCGGTTCACAGGATCCGGGTGCTTTCGCTGTAAAAAATGTCTTTTGTAGAATTGAACAGGGGAACTGTACAGAGGTGAGCGCATTGCAGGCACAGGTCAGAATGCACACATATTGGATTTAGATTTGTGCATATTGCTTGAAATACCATATTGGAATTTCAGTCGTTCGTGCAATTAGACCTAAAAATAGTCAAAATACGAAAAAAAGTTTCATTAAAGGTAAGAACTGTTGACATATTCGTTTCGCAGTGCTAAACTGAACTCATCCAAGGCGGAACACCCGCCGGAAAAACAAAATAGGAGGCTATTATGAAAAAGATTGCTGTACTGCTGCTGGTGGCTCTGATGATGTTCTCTGTCTGCGCAGTTCCCGCTGCTGCTGAGAAGGACACCGCTATCCTGGCTACCTCCGAGGAGCCCTATCGCTTCCTTGCCCAGTCCAAGCAGAGCTGCTCCGGCGCGGACAACCTGGTCCTGTCCAACGTCTATGACTGCCTGCTGCGTCTGGAAGCCGACGGCTCCCTGACCCCCGCTCTGGCAGAGAGCTACGAAGTCTCTGACGACGGCCTGGAGTACACCTTCCACCTGCGCAAGGGCGTCAAGTTCCACAACGGTGTTGAGATGACCGCTGAGGACGTGAAGTTCACCTTTGACTATGGCTTCGAAGGCCCCATCGGCACTGCTCTGTTCGTCAACTTCAAGGAGTGCGAGATCATTGACGACTACACCGTCAAGGTCACCCTGACCACCCCCTATGCCGCGTTCCCCTACGGTGTTGCTTCCCGCCTGGGCGGCATTGCCTGCAAGTCCTATTTTGACGAAGTCGGCGACGACTACTATCTGAAGAACCCCATCGGCACCGGCCCGTACAAGTTTGTTGAGTGGGTCAGCGGCGACCACACCACCCTGATTGCCAACGAAGACTACTGGGGCGGCAAGCCTGCCATCCAGAACATCATCATCCAGATCGTTGCCGATACCAACACCCAGATCCTGGGCCTGCAGAACGGCGACTACGATGTGGTCCGCAACCCCTCCATCGATGTCTGCACCCGTCTGGAAGGCAATGACGATGTGGCTTGGAACAGCACCCTGTCCACCGGCCGTATCACCCTGTACCTGAACGACTGGACCGGCGCCTGCAAGGACGTCAACTTCCGTAAGGCTGTTCAGGCTGGCATCGACAAGCAGATGATCAACGACGGCGTTTATGCTGGCCGCAGTGAGATCCTGAATGTTGACATGTGCTCCAACTACCTGAGCTTCGTTACCGAGGCCGACGGTGTTGAGATTGTTCCCTATGACGTGGAAGCTGCTCAGGGATACTTGGCGCAGTCCAACTACAATGGCGAAGAGTTTGCCATCTCCGTTCCCAGCGGCAGCGCCTTGGAGAACGTTGCGAAGATCATCCAGGCCCAGCTGATGGAAGTTGGCATCAACTGCACCATCAAGGCCACCGATTACCCCACCTACTCCGGCGAGTGGAAGAACCGCACCTACGAAGCCTATGTGCTGAATAACCTGTGCTCCCTGGTGGATGCCGACGGCGTGTACACCGGCCACCGTCTGGACAGAGAGCCTTGGGAAGACCGCGTGTTCCAGCGTGACGGCGAGATCTCCGAGATCCTGCTGGAGGCCCGTGCCGCTCAGGGTGAGGACCGCAAGGCTCTGTACGTAGAGGCCTGCAACATCGTGACCGAAGAAGCCTACGATGTTCCTCTGGTGAACGACCTGTCCACCATCGCGTTCCGTTCCAACATGGACGGCGTGCAGGCACACTGCCTGGGCAACATGTACTTCGGCGACTGGAGCTTCAAATAATCCCATCCCCCTGTTTTTAAGAAAGACTGAGTGAGTGACGAAGGGAAGCGGAACGGTTTATGCCGCGCCGCTTCTCTTCTTTCACAAATTGGCCCCGCATCTTCTCAAGGAGGAAAAAAGATGACCTGGTTGAAATACGCCGGGAAGCGGCTTCTGATGCTGATCCCGGTTATTATTTGCGTCACATTTATATTGTATCTGATCCTGTCCGCCGCCCCCGGCGACCTGGCAAGCTCCCTTCTGGGTGACGATGCCACGGCGGAGCAGATCGCGGCGAAGAAAGCGGAGATGGGTTTGGACAAGCCGCTGCTGGTTCGCTACATCAATTACATGGGCGGTGTGCTGAAGCTGGACTTTGGCACGTCCTGGAAAAATGGCGAAGCGGTTCTGGAATGCTTTGCCCGCCGTCTGCCCAATACGCTGCTGCTGTCCACCCTCGCTATGCTTTTTGCCGTGGGCGTCGGTGCACCCCTGGGTATCGGCTCTGCCATCAAGCAGTATAGCCTGCTGGATTACGGCAGCTCCTTTGTTGCCATGCTGCTGTTCTCTCTGCCAGCCTTCTGGCTGGGCACTATGTGTCAGGTCCTGTTCTGCCTGACGCTGCACTGGCTGCCCACTTCCGGCTTTACGTCCGCCAAATCCCTGATCCTGCCTACGCTGATCCTGGGCGCCAATACCATGGCTACCATGATCCGCATGAGCAGAACCAGCATGCTGGACGTGATCCGGCAGGACTACATCCGCACCGCCAAGGCAAAGGGCGCCCCCAACCGGGTGGTCATTCGCCATCATGCGCTGCGCAACGGCCTGATCCCCGTGGTGACCCAGATCGGTGTCAGCTTCGCCGGTACCATCGGCGGCGCGGTGGTCACAGAAAATATTTTCACAATTCCCGGCGTTGGCACCATGCTGCTGAACGCTGTGAAATCCCGGGATGTTCCCGTGGTGCTGGGTACGATCATTTTCGTTACGGTGATCGTTGGCGTGATCAATCTGCTGGTTGACCTGCTGTGTGCGGTGATCGACCCCAGAATTGACCTGGCATCCTGATGGAGGGCAAGAGATATGTTGAAACGTCGCAAAAAATCCCTTTCTGAATACAGCACCGGCGAACTTGTGCTGTTCCGCTTCCGCAAGAACAAGCTGGCAATGTTCGGTGTGTTCCTGCTGGTGCTGGTGTTCCTGGCCGTGCTGGCCGCGCCAGTCCTGAGCAGCTACCAGAACGTTACGAAAATGCACATTTCTGACCGCTTCACCAGCCCCAATGCGCTGTACATCTTCGGTACGGATGAATTTGGCCGCGACCTGTTTGCCCGGGTCCTGTACGGCGGCAGAATCTCTCTGCTGTGCTCCTTCGCCATCATCGGCATCGCCTTCGTGATCGGCGCGCTGATTGGCGGCATCTCCGGCTTCTTTGGCGGCAAGGTGGACACCATTCTCATGCGCTTTGTGGATATGCTGATGGCGGTTCCCTCGTCCCTGCTGGCCATGGCCATCATTACCGCGCTGGGCAACGGCGTGTGGAAGCTGGTTGTGGCGCTGGCCATTTCCCAGGTGGCGCGGTTTGCCAGAATCGTCCGTTCCTCGGTGCTGACGCTGCGGAACGTGGAATTCATTGAGGCGGCCAAGTGCTATGGATGCAGCTCCCTGCGGATCATCCTGAAGCACATTCTGCCCAACGGCATCGGCCCGATCATTGTTTCGGCAACGCTGTGCCTGGGCCAGACGATCCTGAGTATTTCCTCCATGGGCTACTTGGGCCTAGGCGTTGCTTCTCCCACTCCGGAATGGGGCACCATCATTTCCGAGAACAAGATCAATATTCAGGCATACCCCTATCTGGGCCTGATTCCCGGCATCTGCATCTGCCTGACCGTTATGGCCGTGAACTTCATCGGCGACGGCCTGCGTGATGCCTTTGACCCCAGAACCAAGAAATAAGGAGGACGTACAGATGGAAAAGAATCAAAAAAACCTGCTGGAAATTTCCGATCTGACCGTCCGGTATAATACCGACGACGCCGTTGTTCATGCGGTAAATGACTTTAACCTCAATCTGGTCCGGGGCGAGGCCCGGGGCCTGGTGGGTGAGACCGGCGCGGGAAAGACCACCCTGGCACTGTCCATTCTGCGGCTGCTGCCGGAGCGGGTGGGTGAGATCAAGAGCGGCTCCATCGTCTATAACGGACAGGAACTTCTGAAGCTGCCCGAGGCGGAAATGCTTCCCCTGCGGGGCAAGCGGATCTCCATGATCTTCCAGGATCCCATGACCAGCCTGAACCCCACCCAGACCGTTGGCAATCAGATCCTGGAGGTGCTGAATCTGCATTTCCCGGAAATGAGCCGGACCGAAAAGGTCAAGCGCGTGGATGAGATGATGACTCTGGTGGGCATTCCGCCCGAGCGGAAGAACAGCTATCCCCACGAGTTCTCCGGCGGCATGAAGCAGAGAATCGTGATCGCAATGGCACTGGTGGCCGAGCCGGAGCTGCTGCTGGCAGATGAGCCGACTACCGCGCTGGATGTGACCATCCAGGCGCAGATTTTGGAACTGATGCAGCAGCTGCGGGAAAAGTTCAATACCTCCGTGATGCTCATTACCCATGATCTTGGTGTTGTGGCGCAGTTCTGTGACTCGGTTTCCGTGGTGTATGCGGGCCGTGTGGTGGAATTCGGCCCGGTGGAAACAGTGTTCCAGCGTAAGGAGAATCATCCTTATACAGCGGGCCTGTTTAACTGCATCCCTAACCTGGAGGATGACCAGCCCCGGCTGCATCCCATTGCCGGACATATGGCGGACCCCAGAAAGGAATACAAGGGCTGCTGCTTTGCGGACAGATGCGAATACGCAACGGACATCTGCCGGACGGAAGCGCCTGCCATGCATGTCTGTGGCGACCATGGGATCATGTGCCACCGCTATGGGAACAAGGAGGAATTCTGATATGGCAACGCCGCTGGTTGAAACAAGAAACCTGAAAAAGTATTTTAAAACCGGGTCAGGTATCCTCCATGCCGTGGAGGATGTGAACCTGAAGATCATGCCCGGCAAGACCCTGGGCGTGGTGGGTGAGAGCGGCTGCGGCAAGTCCACCCTGGGCAGAACCATTCTTCGCCTCCAGCCCGCCACCGCCGGTGAGGTGCTGTACAACGGAGAGAATATTCTGAAGTACAAGGGCAGGGATATGCAGAAGATCCATCTGAATATGCAGATGGTGTTCCAGGATCCATACAGCTCCCTGGATCCTCGGATGTCCGTGCACAATCTGATCGCCGAGCCGGTGCAGGTCTGCGGCCTGCTCAAGAGCAAGGCGGAGATCAACGACCATGTTCATAAGATCATGGACATGTGCGGCCTGCCTGCGGATCAGGCGAACCTGTACCCCCATGAGCTGGACGGCGGTCTGCGGCAGCGGGTGGGTCTGGCCCGGGCCATGGCGGTGAGCCCCAAGTTCATTGTCTGTGACGAGCCGGTTTCCGCACTGGATGTTTCCATTCAGGCGCAGATTCTGAACCTTTTGATGGACCTGCAGGAGCAGCGCGGGCTGTCCTATATGTTCATCACCCATGACCTGTGCGTGGTGAAGCACATCAGCGACGAGATCATGGTCATGTACATGGGCCAGGTGGTGGAGCATGCCAAAACCGCCGAGCTGTTTGCAAATCCTGTGCACCCCTATACCAAGGCGCTGCTGCATGCGGTTCCTACTATTGATCTGTCCCGCCGGAACCGGGAGCGCCAGGTGCTGCGCGGCGAAGTCTCCAGTCCCATCAATCCCGCACCGGGCTGCCGTTTTGCACCCCGCTGCCCCTATGCAACGGAAAAGTGCCGGGAGAATATCTGCCTGAAGGAAGTCAGTCCGGAACACTTTGTCGCCTGTTCACTCTGCGAGTGACCACAGGGAAGTACGGCTTGACAAAAAGCAGCCTTATTCAATCGAATTGGCGTCAATCGCGTTTTCCCTTTTGCGGATGTCCGAACGAGGAGGAACAGTATGGATCTCAATTTAATTAAAACGGAACAGCGAAACAGCAAAACCACCCATATCGATGCCATGAGCACGCTGGATATGGTGAGGCTGATCAATGAAGAGGATCAGAAGGTTGCCCTTTCCGTGGGCGAGGAAGCCGAGCACATCGCGGCGGCAGTGGATATCATTGCTGCACAGCTGAGGCAGGGGGGCAGGCTGGTTTATATCGGCTGCGGTACCTCCGGGCGGCTGGGCGTCCTGGACGCCGTGGAGTGCCCGCCCACCTATTCCACCGATCCTGACGAGGTGATCGGGCTGATCGCCGGCGGCAACGATGCGATCTTCCGGGCAAAGGAAGGCGCGGAGGACGACGCCGGGCAGGGTGAGGCAGACCTGAAGAAGATCAATTTCAGCAGCCGTGACGTGCTGGTCGGAATTGCCGCCTCCGGCAGAACGCCCTATGTGCTGGGAGCCATGGAATATGCCCGCAAGCAGGGGGCGCATGTCATCGGCATTTCCTGCAGCTCCGGCTCCCCCGTGGAGCAGGCGGCGGAAATTGCCATTACCCCCATCCCCGGGCCGGAGGTCGTCACCGGCTCTACTCGCATGAAGAGCGGCACCGCTCAAAAAATGGTGCTGAATATGCTCTCCACCGGCGCAATGATCAAGCTGGGCAAGGTATACGGCAACCTGATGGTGGACGTAAAGCCCTCCAACGAGAAGCTGGTGGAGCGCTGCAAGCGGATCGTCTGCCAGGCTACCGGCGCGAACTATGAGACGGCTACCAGAGCTCTGGAGGAATGCGGTTTCCGGGCAAAGGTTGCCATTGTAATGCTGAGGACCGGCAGCGACGCCAGGAAGGCAGAGCAGCTCCTGGCGCAGCACGAGGACCGGGTGGCATCCGCCATAGGGGAGGACTGATCAATGGCACATCTGCGCTGTGATTTTCGCTCAGAGACAATGGACATGAACACCTCCATGACGGTGATACTGCCGGAGGGGGTAAAGCAGTCGGAGGTGCCGGTGGTGTACCTGCTGCATGGGTTGGCGGATAACTGCACCGGCTGGTCCCGGTACACCAGTGTGGAGCGGTATGCCCGGGAAAAGGGCGTCGCGCTGGTGATCCCGGAGGTTCAGAGAAGCTTCTATGCGGATATGGATCAGGGGATTTCCTATTTTACGTTTATACACGATGAGCTGCCGGAAATTTGTCGGAATTTCTTCGGTTTTTCGCCGGCGCGGGAGAAAAACTATATCATGGGCCTTTCCATGGGCGGTTATGGTACGCTGAAATGTGTGCTTCAAACGCCGGAACGCTATGCCGGCGCGGCTGCGTTTTCAGCAGTTGCTGACATTGCTCAGTACGCAGGCAGTAAAAGCGGAGGCGAGAAGCGGCAGCTTCAGGCAATTTTTGGGGAAACGCTGAGTATCCCGGCGGAAAGCGACCTGTTCGCGCTGGCGCGGAAATCAGATGCTGGGGCATTTCCCAAACTCTACATTGCCTGCGGCGAGCAGGACGCTCTGTATGCGTCCAATGTCCGCCTGACGGAAGAGCTGATGGGTTTGGGCGCTGATGTCCAGTTTGAGCACTGGGAGGGAATCCACAACTGGGTGTTCTGGGATGCGGCGGTATGCAAAGCCATGACCTATCTGCTGGGTGAGTGAACAAGGGAGGAACAGAATGAAGTTTATTGCCGGAATCGACGGCGGCGGAACAAAGACCAAGGTCGTTGTGGCGTCGCCGGAGGGGGAGGCCCTGCTGAGCCAGGTGTTTGGCCCCTTTAATCTCAACAGCATCGGCGCGGAGCGTTTCGCGGCGCTGCTGGATGAGATCTGTACCTGGCTGAACCAGCAGGGCCAGTGCCTGGCGCTGTGCATCGGCTCCGCCGGGATCAGCAACCAGGAGATGACTCGCCTGGTTGCCGAGGGAATGCAGCGGGGCGGCATTAAAAACTGGAAGCTGGTGGGCGACCAGGTGATTGCACTGAATGGCGCGTTGGAGGGGCGACCGGGCATTGCGCTGATCGCCGGTACCGGGTCCATCTGCTTTGGTAAAAATGCTGCCGGGCAGTTTGCCCGCTCCGGCGGCTGGGGCCACCTGATCGGAGACGAGGGCAGCGGCTACGCCCTGGGTCGGGATGCCCTGACGGCAGTGGCCCGCGCCTGGGACGGCTGGGGAGAGAGGACGCTCCTCTCTGAGCTGCTGGCCTCGGAGCTGGGATTGGACGATCAGAAAAAAATTATTTCCTACACCTACGGCGGAGACAAGAGCAGAATTGCTGCCCTTTCCCGCCTGGTAGAGCAGGCAGCCGCGCGGGATGACCATGTGGCCCTGGGTATTATCTGTGCCAATGCAGTGCTGATGACCAGACTTGTAGGCACTGTGGCGAAGCAGCTGGAGCTGGAAGCGCCGGAGGTTGCCATGCTGGGCGGCCTGCTGGAGAACGAGACAATGCTGCGCGCCCAGTTCCAGGCGGAGATGGCGAAGCAATACCCGCAGATGGCTTGTGTGCTGCCTCACCGGGACGCTGCTGCCGGAGCGGTCATGCTTGCCCAAGAGATGTTGTGAGATGAAAGTATGCATCCAATTGTTTTATGTATGGAAAAACCCAGCCGTTTGGTGGTGGGCCTGATGTCCGGCACCTCCGCCGACGGCGTGGATGCGGCGCTGTGCCGCATCACCGGGCACGGTGTTCAGTCTGAAATTCAGCAGCTGAGCTTTGTGTTCCAGCCCTTTGCCCCGGAGGTACGTCAGGAAATCCTTCGGCTTGCCAGCGGAAAAAGCGCCTGTGCTGCCGATTTTTGCAGGATCAATTTCCTGCTGGGGGAGCTGTATGTTCAGGCGGTGGAGGCGCTGTGCGCGCAAGCCGGCATCCGCCGTGACGAGATCGACCTGATCGGAAGTCACGGTCAGACCTTCTGGCACATTCCCCAGAAGGAGGATTACCTGGGACATAGCTTCCGCAGCACATTTCAGCTGGGCGAATGCTCTGTGCTGGCGCAGCATTTTGGCTGCCCGGTGGTGGGCGACTTCCGGGTCCGGGATGTGGCAGCGGATGGGCTGGGAGCACCTCTGGTGCCGTACAGCGAATTCCTGATCTACCGCAGCAAGACCGAGTGTGTCGCACTGCAAAACATCGGCGGCATCGGCAACATCACTTGCCTGCTGCCGGACTGCAAGCTGGAGGATGTGTTTGCCTTTGATACCGGCCCGGGCAATATGGTGATGGACGCCGTGCTGTCTGAGCTGACCGGCGGAAAGCAGACCTATGATGCAGGCGGTGAGTTTGCAGCTGCCGGAACCGTCCATCAAGGGCTGCTTAATTGGCTGATGGAGGATCCGTATCTTGTCTGCAAGCCGCCCAAAACCACCGGGCGGGAGTATTACGGGCCTGCTTACGTGGCGAAGATCATGGACTTTGCCCACGAAAACCGCATTTCTGATGCCGACCTGATGGCAACGGTGACGGCTTTCACTGCCGAGACCATCCGTTACAGCGTCGAGCATTATTTCCCGGTGAAGCCGGACCGGCTCATCATTGGCGGCGGCGGGAGCATGAACCGAACGCTGGTACAGGATATCGCAAAGGCTCTTCCGGGCTGCAAGGTGATGACCAATGAAGAACTGGGCTACGACAGCAACGCCAAAGAGGCAGTAGCCTTTGCGGTGATGGCAAACGAAGCCATCTTTGCCGGATGCAACAATGTGCCCTCGGTCACAGGCGCCCAAAACCCGGTGGTCATGGGCAAGATCAGCCTGTAAGGCGCATATTGGAGTAGAATGAAAAACAGAACTGAAATTGAAAATCGGAAAGGGCCGGATTTTCGGATTTTTGGTCAAATATTTGAGCCGGTCATTCCGGGGATCGTCACCGCGGGGATATGCTCCGGCTTTGCCGCTCTGATTGCCCAGTTTGTTCCAAATTATACGGACCGGCCAGTGATAGCGGCACTGTATTGCCTGCTGAGCCTGGTCAGCACGTCCTTTATGAGCTTTATGTCCGCCTGGGTTGGCTATTCTGCCTGCAAGCAGTTTGGCGGTACAGCCATTCTGGGCGGTATGCTGGGCATGATCACCGGGCTGGAGGGTATCAACACGCTGTCGCAGGCCGTGGGCCTGTACGATCTGGCGGACCCGGCTGCATCGATCCTTTGCAGTGGGCGGGGCGGTATTATCGCGGCCATTCTGGGCGCCTGGCTGATCGCCAAGCTGGAAAAGTGGATGCGGCAGCGAATGCCGAAGAGCATGGATATGGTGGTCACGCCGTTCTGCGTACTGGTTTTGGTGTTGATCCCCTACATTTTCCTGGTCATGCCGCTGACGGGGCTGATCTCCACCGTCTTGTGCACCGGCGTCCGTCTTGTATGCATGAGCGAGCATCCGCTGGTTCGGGTACTGGCTGGCTATGGCTGTACGGCGCTGTTTCTGGTTGCGGTGATGATGGGAATGCAGTATGCCTTTGTCGCGCTGTATTCCATGGAGCTGGATACCTTTGGCTATGTTACGCTGTTCCCAACGCTGGCGATGGCCGGCGCGGGACAGGTGGGCGCGGGGATCGCGCTGCTGTTAAAGGCCAAGTCTGCTCAAAACGAGCGGTTTGCCAATGTGATCCGGGCTTCGATTTTGCCGGGAATGATGGGTGTCGGCTCACCGCTACTGTACGGTGTGACCCTGCCTCTGGGCAAGCCCTTTGTGACTGCCTGCCTGGGCGGCGGGTTCGGCGGTGCGTTCATCATGGCCTCTGGTGTGGCGTCCAGCGGCTGGGGAGCCTCCGGCCTGCTGGGAATTCCCATGATGGGCGCGGGCCCGGTGGGAACAAAGGGAATGCTGCTGTATTGCATCGGCCTTTGCATCAGCTGCGTCATGGGCTTTCTGCTCACCTTTTTTACCATCTCCCCGGAGCGGGTAAAGGCTGTATAACAGAAAAAACCACATCGGCCGGTTCAGAAACTGGTTGGTGTGGTTTTTACGTTGATCTGCTGCGCCGGAACATATTGTATTGACATTTCTGCGCAATATGGGTAAAGTATAGGGAAAAGGAGGTGAAGACCATGAACGCAAAAATTGACGTTACCGACGTGCGCATTGTAACTGACCGCTTGATCCTGCGCCCCTGGACGATGGCGGATCTGAATGATTTTTATGAATACGCTCGGGTGGAGGATGTGGGCCAGATGGCCGGATGGCTGCCTCACAAATCCATAGAGGAATCCAGGCAAATTCTCAGCTCCTTTATCGAGCAAAAAAAGACCTTTGCCCTGGAGCTGCGGGAAAGCGGCAAGGTGATCGGCTCCCTGGGCGTGGAAGAGCTGCGCCCGGACCCGGTGGGGGAGGGACGCTTTGGCCGGGAGCTGGGCTATGTGCTCAACAAAGACTATTGGGGCCGCGGCCTGATGCCGGAGGCTGTCAAGGCGGTGATCTCCTATTGCTTTTCCGAGCTGGGGATGGATTACCTCACCTGCGGCCATTTTCTGCGGAATCAGCGCTCCCGCCGTGTGATCGAGAAGGCAGGCTTTCAGTACCTGCGCGATGGGTTGTATCAGACGCGGTATGGAACGCAGGAGCGGGAAGCCCTTTATATCCTGCATAATCCGGCAAAGATATCTGCGCCCTTTGACGCCTCTGCCACCCGCCTTGAGACGCCGCGCCTGCTGCTGCGTCCGCTGGCTTCGGAGGATTGGGGGGCCCTGTATCCCACGCTGACCGACCGGGAGATCGCCGACCTGACAGGCTGGAAGCCGGTGGTGACAGAACAGGAGGCGGAGACGTTTGCGCAGAGTCACGTTGCGCAGAACGAGACGCTTGCCCTTGTCCTGAAGGAAAACGGCCAGATGATCGGTACGCTCTCTGTCCAGAAGCGCCCCTGGGGCGAATATCCCATCAATCAGGCGCTTCGGGGCCGGGAGCTGGGCTTTGATCTGAACCGTGATTACTGGGGCAGGGGACTGATGCCGGAGGCGGTGCTGGCCGTGTGTGAGCACTGCTTTGATGCCTTGGGCTATGATTTCGTCACCTGCGGCGCATTCCGGCGCAATGAGCGTTCCATGCACACCATCGAAAAATGCGGCTTTGCGTTTCTGGACGAGGCCGAGCGCCAGCTTCCCACCGGCGTGACGGAGGATATCGTCACCTACATCCGCTACTCACCAAAGAATCCAACAGGAGAATTTCACTATGTTTAAGCTTCTGAAAACCGAGGGGAAAGCCCGCCGGGGCGAATTTACCTGTGCGCACGGCGTGGTGCAGACCCCCGTTTTTATGAACGTAGGCACCCAGGGAGCGATCAAGGGTGCGCTCAGCGCCGCTGACCTGAAGAACATCGGTTGCCAGGTGGAGCTTTCCAATACCTATCACCTTCATCTGCGCCCCACCGATCAGGTGGTCAGGCAGATGGGCGGCCTTCACAAATTCATGACCTGGGATGGCCCCATCCTCACGGACTCCGGCGGCTTCCAGGTGTTCAGCCTGGCTTCCCTGCGCCGCATCAAAGAGGAGGGCGTCTATTTCTCCTCTCACATTGACGGGAGAAAGATATTCATGGGGCCGGAGGAGAGCATGCAGATTCAGTCCAACCTCGGCTCCGACATGTGTATGGCCTTTGATGAGTGCATCGAAAATCCTTCCCCCAGGGATTATGTGCAGAAAAGCATTGACCGCACCTATCGCTGGCTGGTGCGCTGCAAGGCAGAGAATGCCCGGCTGAACGCGCTGCCGGATACGGTGAACCCCCACCAGATGCTCTGGGGCATTAACCAGGGCGGCACCTACCGGGACCTGCGCATTCAGCATATGCAGCGCATTGCGGAGCTGGATCTGCCCGGTTATGCCATTGGCGGTCTGGCCGTGGGTGAGACTGCTGAGGAGATGTATGACATCATCGAGGCGGTGGAAGAATACATGCCGGCCAATAAAACCCGCTACCTGATGGGCGTTGGCACCCCGACGAATATCATTGAAAGCGTTGCACGGGGCGTGGATTTCTTTGACTGCGTGATGCCTGCTCGGAATGCCCGCCATGCCCGCCTCTTCACCTGGGAGGGAGCCATCAATCTCAAAAATGCCAAATACATGCTGGATGAATCGCCCATTGACCCCCAGTGCGATTGCCCGGTGTGCCGCCGCTATTCCAGGGCCTACATTCGCCACCTGTTTGTGGCAGAGGAAATGCTGGCCATGCGCCTGGCGGTGATGCACAACCTGTACTTCTACAATAAGCTCATGCAGCGCATTCGTGACGCCCTGGACCAGGGGACCTTTGCCGAGTTCCGCCGGGAATATTCGGAAAAATTGGCACGCAGAATCTAATTCGTACTTGCTTTTTCCTCTTGGAATGATATAATAAAAAAGATATTAAACACAAAAGGAGTTTTTCCAATGAATCTTTTCCTCACCGATGCAGCCGCCACAGGCACCGCAGCCGGAGGCATGACCAGCACCATTGTTATGCTGGTGATGATGCTGGCCGTTTTCTATTTCATGCTGATCCGCCCTGAGAACAAGCGCAAGAAGGAAGCCGAGCAGATGCGCTCTGCCGTGAAGGTGGGCGATAAGATCACCACCATTGGCGGTATCTGCGGTACCGTCGTCAGCGTGAAGGATGACAAGCTGGTTCTGGAGACTGGCGCCGACCAGGTTCGCATCGAGCTGGCCAAGTGGGCAATGTCCACCAACGAGACCGCGGTAGAAGCCAAGAAGGCCGAGGCCAAGAAGATACAGGAAGCCAAGGCCAAGGCCAAGGCTGCCAAGAAGGTCAAGTAAATAAGCTTTTTCAAAACGGCAGACCCGGGTAAATCGGGTCTGCTGTTTTGTCTGGTATGTCTAGTGATTCTGCGTTCTGCTGGCAAGCATTTAAAAATATTTTGAAATACCACTTTACAAACGCGTGCTGCGTTGCTATAATCTATTTAAGAAATATTTGAAATATCCGGGAGGTGTCAGCTTGGCAATCAATGAGGTCCTGGCGGCTTTGGCGGACGACACCCGCCGGAGGATCCTCCTGAAACTTCAGGAGGGGAGGATCAGCGCAGGGGATTTGGCGGCAGAACTGAATTTGACGCCCCAGGCGATGTCCTATCACTTATCAAAGCTGAAAAAAGCGGATTTGATTTACGAAACCCGCCATAAAAACTTTATTTACTACGAATTAAACCTGACAATTTTGGATGAGACCATTTTGTGGATTAGCAACTTGCGTGGAGGTTCGACATGAAAAAGAAGCTCGCTTTTTATATCCTGATGTTTTTGCCCCTGGCCGCCGTCCTGATCGCGCTGCATTTTTTGCCTGACCAAATTCCTGCCCACTATGACTTTGACGGCCAGGTGACGCGGTGGGGGAGTAAGTATGAAGCTCTGATTTTCCCTGCAATGACGCTGCTGCTGGGCCTTATTATGCTTGCCTTAACGAGATTTTCTTCCAAACAGGAGAAAACCAGGAGCAATAACGAGAGAGTATGCCTTGCCGTCGGCATCGCCTCTATGGCGCTGCTGAACGCAATGACCGCCTATTTCCTGTATACCGATTTCCATGCAGTCCAAAATCTTTCCGCAATGGCACTGGATATAAATCAGATGATGTTCGGACTACTTGGCATTGCAATGGTCGTCCTCGGCAACATCATGCCGAAGCTGCGCATGAACTCCGCCGTCGGATTGCGCACGATCTGGAGCATGAAAAATGAAACGACATGGAGGAAAAGCCAGCGCTTTGGTGGAATCTCCTTCATTGCCGGTGGCGCAGTGATCATCGTTACGTGCTTTTTAACCAGAGGAACTGCCTGCTTTTTGTGGGCAATGGCCATTCTGGCAGCTCTTGTGGCTGTGGATATTGGATACACTTATTCTTTGTCAAAAAGATATTGATGTACCTGAGGTGGAAAAAACTTTTCCGCTCTGTTGCGCCGCTTGACGTTTATAATAACAGGCTCTATGGAACTGCTATGATTTAGGTTCCATAGAGCCTGCTTTTGCGCACCCGGCGGGCATAGATTCCAGCGGGCGAAACCCCCGTGCCCGCTTCACAGCGTTTCTTTAATTCTGCATCTGAATCTTTTCTACCCGCAGCATTGGATAGGAGATCAGCGCCTCGCCATCCAGCTTCTCCCTGTGCATATCCACGCCGGAGATCTGGTGATTGTCATAGGTGGTGTAGTAGTAGATGCCCTTGCTGGCATTGCAGCAGGAGGTATAGATGGTATATTCGTATTTACCCTCGTCCACCTCGCAGCAGCCCCGCTGCTGGTCGACGGAGCCGAGAATGTGGAAAAACTGGCTGACGCTTTCCGGCTCTGAATCCCCGGAGACGGAATTCAGTTTCACAAATGCCACCCTTACAAACCGGGATTGGGAGGAAAGATCCCCGGGCAGCCCCAGCGCGCCCATGCCCCGGCTGTGGGGGAAGAGCGGCAGCTTTGGCGAAAAATGATTGCCGGGCGCTTTGGCGGATAAATGCATATAATTATTCAGCTGAAGCATCTGCTGGTCAAAGGGTGGGTTATTGGTCAGTACCCCAGCCGGGTTTTCATAGATCCGCATGCCATCCCTGACACATTCAAGGGTGATCGCCTGCGTTTCGTCCGCGATGATCCAGTGCAGCTGGGAGGCAGGGAGGGAAGTACTGAAAGAATCGCTGGTAATGTTGATTCTGGAGAGCAGCGCCCTTGCCTCATCTACCGTTGCGCATTTGCCCAGCACCCAAGGGATCAGCTCGAAGGAGGCAATGTTGTCAAATCCCTTGATCGCTTCCTTGTAATCCGCGTTCCCCACAAAATTCAGCCCGGCCATGCCCAGGCCCCTTTCATTGATGGCATCATAGTAGAGCGGCATTCCCTCTGCCACATGTGCCATGCCGATCAGAGCATAATGCTGATCTATTTTCCCAATGTGCCGAAAGTTCAGCGAAAACCGGCGCGGCATGATAACGATCTCTTCCCCATAGGAGAATTCATAGTCCAGCGTTCGGCCAAAATAAAAATCCTTGGTTTTATACGTTGCAGCGGTGCACATATCGTTGCCCTCCCTGTGGTGTTTGCAATTATTATGCCAGATAATTCTAAAATGAAAAGGAACAAAGGCTGCAAATCGGTTTTTTTTGAGGAAGCGCGGTTTCTTCTGCTTACTGTTTACCGTCCTGCCACCTGCACATAGCTGTGACAGACCTTTTCCTCACCCAGCCCATCAAAAAAGTAGGAATAATCCTCAACGTAGCGGTAGCCGCATTTTTCGATGGTTTTCCGGGAGGCTTCGTTTTCCGCAAAGCAGTCGGCGTAGCAGGCGGCGAATCGGGTCAGCAGATAGGGGGTGATGGTGTTCAGCATTTCTGTGCCAAATCCCATGCGCTGCCATTTTGCCCCAATTACAAACCCGACGCTGACGCAGGGCTTGCCCATCAGGGCTGGGTCGTCGGATTCTTCTTTGTTCACATGTACATAGCCGATCAGTGTGTCTTTCAGGTAAATTCCCAGCGCCGTGTGGTATACAGTAAGCCCGGAAAAGAAAACATCGAATTCCTCCTGGGTTTTGGCGACCCGAAATCCCGCCGGTTCCGTGACTGCCGGATCGGACAGAATCTGTGCCAACGCCGGCTTGTCGCCCTCTGCCAGCAGCTTGTAGCACAGGCGCGGGGAGTGAAGCGTTTTTCCTTCTAATCCAATCATAAAAGATCCTTTCGTATTGCCTGCGAAAAAAGGAATGCCGAGAAATATAAAGACATTTCTCTGTTCGCTGAAATTCTGACCATCCCATTCCCATTTGCTTTTTGCCCGGAATTGGGTGCGGTTCGCTCTTCCCCAATAATACACCACAGTGTGGCATTTATCAATAGAGAACGGAGATGAAATACAAAACATGCCAAAGCAGGGAGTACCCAAAAGGATATAAGATGCTGGGCGCTGACATCGATTTGATCGACAGCGGCTGGGCATGGATTTCCGGGAGCAATTCCAGAAAAAGAGTTGTATTTTTCTGGAATTGTGATACAATATATAAAAGTTTGCCATGCTGAGCCCATGGCGATCGAACAGGAGGAAGCTACCATGGCTGAATATAAGCAGTATATTACCCAGGCACAGGAAAACGGCACCATTATGATTTCCGAGGATGTGGTGTCCACCATTGCGGCCCATGCCGTTTCTGATGTAGAGGGTGTTGCCGGGATCGTGACCAAACCCGGCGCGGACATTGCCGACCTGATCAGCAAGAACTGGGGCAAGGGCGTCAAGATCCTGATTTCAGAGGACAACAGTCTGTCCATTGATTGCAGCGTCTCTATCTTCTATGGTCAGAGTGTTGTGGATACGGCCCAGGCGGTGCAGGCTGCCATTGTAAATGCGGTGGAGTCCATGACCGGCGTAAAGGTGCGGGTCGTGAATGTCAATGTTTGCGGCATCGTCCGTAAGTAAGGAGCGCTATGACAAGAGCGAATGCCAGAGAACTGGCTGTACATTTGATTTACAGCCGCGAATTTACAGGCGAGGAGCCGCAGGCGCTGGTCTCTGCCCGGTTGGACAAGGAATACTATAAAACCCTTGCCCAGGAGAATGAGGTCTATGCCGACCGCCCCAACGGCGCACAGGTGCGTTACCTGGATACGGTGGTCACTGGGGTGGCAAACCGCACCGAGGAGCTGAACGGGCAGATCGGCCGATTCTCCATTGGCTGGGATGTGTCCCGCATCTCCCGGCTGACCCGCTGTGTGATGCAGCTGGCCATTTTTGAAATTTTGTACGTAGAGGATGTGCCCACCGGCGTTGCCATTTCCGAGGCCGTCCGTCTTGCAAAGAAATACGACGGCGACGATACCGGCTCCTTTGTAAACGGGATCCTTGGTTCCTTCGCGCGCAGCCTTGCGCCTGCTCAGGCAGAGGCGGAAACATGAACGTTGTTGGGATCGATACCAGCAATTATACTACCTCAATTGCTTGGTTTGACGGGACTGCGGGTATGAACTGCTCGAAGCTTCTGCCCGTAAAGCAGGGGGAGCTGGGCCTGCGTCAGTCCGATGCGGTATTTGCGCATATCAAAAGCCTGCCGGAGCTTTCCGGCAGGCTGTTTTCCGATATTTCGGGGAAACGCATCGATGCGGTGGGTGTCAGCACCCGCCCCAGGGCGGTGGAGGGGAGCTATATGCCCTGCTTCATGGTGGGCTATTCTCATGCAAAGCTCCTTTCGGATGTTTTCGGCGTCCCGCTTGTGGAGGTCTCGCACCAGCAGGGGCATGTCGCCGCCTCTCTGTGGAGCGCCGGGCATATGGAGCTGCTGGATGCGCCGCATCTGGCCTGGCACCTTTCCGGCGGCACCACCGAACTGCTGCTGGTCCAGCCGGAGGGGAAAAACGTTGTGTGCACCAAGATCGGCGGCACGACGGATATTTCCGCAGGGCAGCTGATCGACCGCACTGGCCAACTGTTGGCGCTGCCGTTTCCCTCCGGCAAGGCGTTGGACGCGCTGAGCGGCCGGGCAGAGCAGACAGAGACGTTTCCTGTCAAATGCAGCAACGCCAGCTTCTCTCTGTCCGGCGTTCAAAACAAGGTCCAACAGTTCCATGAAAGGAACACCCCGGAGGAGACCGCGGCGTATGCGCTGCGGTGCGTGGCAAGCGCGGTTTACCGCGCCACGGAGCAGGTCCTTCAGCGGTATCCGGGGCTTCCTGTGGTGTTTTCCGGGGGCGTGGCGTCGAATTCACTGCTGCGCCGCGTCATGCAGCCTCTTGATCCTATTTTTGCGCAGCCCCAGTATTCCACAGACAATGCGATGGGTGTCGCCGTTCTGGCACACCGCATGATGGAGGGATAACATGCAGCAGCAGGTTTTATCCATTACCCAGGTCAATGAGTACATCCGCGGAAAAATGGACCAGGATCAGCTGCTGGTACAGCTTGCGGTACGGGGGGAGATCAGCAATTACAAGATGTATCCCTCCGGCCACCATTATTTCACGCTGAAGGATGAAAATGCGGCGCTGAAATGCGTTATGTTTAAAGCAAGCGCCGCCCGGCTGCGGTTCCGGCCGGAGAACGGCATGAAGGTGATCGCCATGGGGCGCATTACTGTCTACCCACGGGACGGTGCGTTCCAGCTGTATTGCAGTGCCATGAGCATGGATGGCGTGGGCGACCTTTACGCCGCCTTTGAGCAGCTGAAAGCGAAACTGGCAGCGCAAGGGCTGTTTGCCCCGGAGCATAAGAAACCCCTGCCGCCTTTCCCGGGAACCATCGGGATCGTTACAAGCTCCGCCGGCGCGGCGATCCATGACATGCTGCGGATATTGAATAAGCGGTATCCGTTGACCCATGTCCGTCTTTTCCCGGTACGAGTCCAGGGGGCAGAAGCGCCCGGGGAAATTGCGGCGGCCATCCGCTATGCCAACCATTACCGGCTGGCGGATCTGCTGATCGTGGGCCGCGGCGGCGGCTCTATTGAAGACCTGTGGGCCTTTAATGATGAGCGCGTTGCCTATGCCATCTACGAGTCCCGCATACCGATCATCTCCGCCGTGGGACACGAGCCGGATGTGACCATATCCGATTATGTGGCCGATCTGCGGGCCGCTACGCCTTCCAACGCGGCGGAGCTGGCCGTGCCGGACCAGGCAGCGCTGCTCCAGAATATGGACGCAGCCGCCTCCGCAATGGCGTCCGCCCTGGCTGGAAGACTTCGCCATGCCCGCCAGCGCTTGGCAGTTTTGTCACAGTCGCCCGCACTTATCAGCCCCACCGGCTATCTGGAGCAGCGCGGGAAAAACCTGGAGCACCTGAAGACGCGGTTGATCGCGGCCCAGACACAGCAGCTCCAGCACAAAAGGCAGCGTTTTATCGCAGCGACTTCCAAGCTGGATGCCATGAGTCCGCTGAAAGTGCTTTCCCGCGGCTATTCGATCGTGAATGCGGATAACGGAAATATCCTTCGCTCCGTTTACCAAACGGCCCCCGGCGGGAAAATTCGGGTCACACTGTCCGACGGCAGTCTGAGCGCTGTCGTCGCGGAAGTAAAGGAGAGTGCCAAATGAATCCTAACAATCAAACCTTTGAGGCCTCCATGCAGCGTCTGGAGCAGATCGTCCGTGCCATGGAAAAGGGCGATGTGGAGCTGGAGGAATCCCTGAAGCTGTTTCAGGAGGGGACAGAGCTGATCCGCAACTGCGGAAAGCTCCTGGACGATGCACAGCTTCAAGTGAAAAAGATCATGACCGCCCCGGATGGCAGCCCCGTGGAGGAGGACTTTACGGATGAGCAGTGACGCCCGCTTCCGGGAATACCGGGATTATATTGAGCGCTATCTGGCGGACTACTTCACGCGGCTGGACGCAGAGCCCCAAAAGCAGCTCTTCGAAGCGATGAAATACAGCCTCCTGGCAGGGGGAAAGCGGATCCGACCCATCCTGACCTTTGAATTCTGCCGTCTGTGCGGCAGGGAATGGAAGGATGCCGCTCCTTTCGCCGGTGCCATCGAGATGATCCATACATACAGCCTGATCCACGACGACCTGCCCTGCATGGACAATGACGATTACCGCCGTGGGCGCCTGACAAATCATAAGGTGTACGGCGAGACCCTGGCCATCCTGGCGGGGGACGCGCTGCTGACGGATGCCTTTGCATTGGCCGCTTCCGCCAAGCTCTCTAAGTCGGAAGACATGGCACTGGCGATCCAGGTGCTGGCAACCAACGCCGGCTCTTTTGGAATGGTGGGCGGGCAGGTGCTGGACACCCTGAGCGAGCAGCGGGAGTGTACCGAACAGGAGGTGCTGGATATCCAGTCCCGCAAGACGGGGGCACTGATCAACGCTGCCTGCGTCCTTGGCGCACTCGTCGGCGGCGCATCACAGTCTCAGATCGAGGCAGCTTCCGGTTTTGCCGCCTGCCTGGGATTGGCATTCCAGATACGCGACGATATGCTGGATGTTATCGGCAGCGCCGGAGAGCTGGGAAAGGCAACAGGGATGGATGAACAGAAGAACACATTTGTCCGCCTGTATGGCTTGGAAAAATGCGAGGAATTGGTTCAGAAGTACACAAACGAGGCAATACGGCATCTGGATCGATTTGAGGATACGGCGGATTTGATTTCCCTTGCCGAAAGTCTGACGACCAGAAGAACGTAAATATGATGATAAAGAGCCACTGACTTTCCAGGTGGCTCTTTATTTTTGCAAAGTAGAATTTTATTCAATTAAAAAATAGCAACAATTGGTTGAATCGCGAGATTTTACTTATTATTTAAATGAAAATCGCCAGCATGCAACTTAAGGCAACACCGCGCAATTGTGTCTGCGAGCCGCAGCCGTCTTTTTGCCCCA